>Ga0326726_10000015_pt1 | contig 176578 bp, 174 predicted proteins | sample MHFenrmetagenome_2_FD_207603 | JGI IMG/M metagenome (GOLD analysis project Ga0326726, IMG submission 207603) | Lab enriched peat soil microbial communities from Michigan Hollow, Ithaca, NY, United States - MHF15MN | ecosystem: Environmental > Terrestrial > Soil > Wetlands > Peat | place: USA... | reverse complement strand
CGGCCGCTCCGAAGGCGCTCGTTCCCCTGGAGCCGCGAAGGGGCTCCTGCGGAGCCCGGGGGGACGGCGCGCTGCGCCAAGGGGGCCACATGAACGCAGCGATGACTCCGATCCTCGCGCTGAAGAAGGCGACCAAGAAGTACGCCGGCGTGCCGGCGATCGAGGACGTCGACTTCGAACTGCTGCCCGGCGAGGTGCACGCCATCGTCGGCGAGAACGGCGCCGGCAAGTCGACGCTGACCAAGGTGATGGCCGGCGTGGTGAACCTGACGTCGGGACAGATGCTCGTCGAGGGCCGCGAGGTCAACGCGCAGACGCCCACCGAGGCGCGCGAGCTCGGCATCGCGATGGTGTTCCAGGAGACGAGCCTGGTGCCGACGATGACGGTGGCGCAGAACCTGTACCTCGGGCGCGAACGCTACTTCAACCGCCTGCGCGGCATCTACATCGCCGCCCAGCAGTTCATGCAGTCGCTGCAGTTCGACGTCGACCCGACCGCGGTGGTGAGCCGGCTCGGCGCCGCGCAGAAGCAGATGGTGGAGATCGCGCGCGCGGTGCTACACAACGCCAAGGTCATCATCTTCGACGAGCCCACGGCCAGCCTGACGCCGGAAGAGAAGAAGTATTTCTTCGACCTCATTGCCAACCTCAAGCAGCGCGGCGTCTCGGTGATCTTCATCTCGCACGCGCTCGAAGAGGCGCTGCAGGTGTCCGACCGCATCACCATCCTGCGCGACGGCAAGCACGTGGTCACCGACGAGACGCGCCGCTTCGACCGCGCGCGCGTCGTGCAGGCGATGGTCGGCCGCGACCTGTCGCAGACGCTGTACGGCCAGCGCAAGACCAGCGTGCGGCCGCAGGGCCGCCGTGTGCTGTCGGTGCAGAACCTGCGCATGGCTGCGATGGTGAAGAACAACTCGCTGTCGGTGTTCGCCGGCCAGATCACCGGCGTGTTCGGCCTGGTGGGGTCGGGGCGCACCGAGACCTTCAAGGTCGTGGCCGGCATCCTCAAGCGCGACTTCATGCACGGCGGCGAGGTGCTGCTCGATGGCCGGCCGGTGCGCTACTTCGTGCCCGCCGCCGCGGTGCGCGACGGCATCGTCTACGTCACCGAAGAGCGCAAAATCGAAGGTTTCTTCGAGACCCAATCGATCGCGGGCAACATCTACCTCGGCCTGCTGGCCAAGCTGCGTGGCCAGCGCACGCTGGTGTCGAAGAGCGAAGCCGCGACGGTGGGAGAGCAGTGGATCCAGCGGCTTAACATCCGCGCCATCAGCAAGGATGTGAAAGCGATCGAACTCTCGGGCGGCAACCAGCAGAAGGTGGTGATCGCCAAGTCGCTGGTGCAGGAGCCCGAGCTGATCATCTTCGACGAGCCGACGCGCGGCGTCGACGTCGGTGCGATCACCGAGATCCACCAGCTGATCAACCGCCTCGCCGACGAGGGCAAGGCGGTGGTCGTGATCTCGTCGTACCTGCCCGAGATCCTGTCGCTGTCCGACCGCATCCTGGTGCAGCGCATGGGCAAGGTGGTCGAGGAGTTCTCGGCGCTCGACGCGACCGAGGAGAAGATCATGTATGCGGCCATCCATTGACTGGAGCTGCGAATGGCCACGGCGCGCGAGCCGATCGATTTCTACTTCGACTTCCTGTCGTCGTACGGCTACTTCGCAAGTTTGCGCGTCGAGGACCTGGCAGCGCGCCACGGGCGCACCGTGCGCTGGCACAGCATGCTGCTGGGCGTGTCGGTGATGAAGACGATGGGGCTCAAGCCGCTGCTGGAGACGCCGCTGAAGAGCGACTACGTGCTGCGCGACACCGCCCGCTACCTGCGCCGCCATGGTCTGCAGCTCAAACGCAAGCTGACCGATCCGTTCATGGACCCGCGGGCGGCCGCGCGCGGCTTCTACTGGGTGCGGCGCCACCGGCCCGGGCAGGAGGCGGCCTTTGCGCGCGTCGCGTTCGACCGCTACTGGCGCGAAGGGCAAGACCTCGGCGCGCCCGAGCAGGTGGCCGGCCTGGCTCCGGCCATCGGCGCCGAGCCGGCAGCGATGCTGGCGGGCATCGAGAGCGACGAAGCGCGCACCGATCTTCGCGAGGCGGTCGCGGCCTCGTTGGCACGCGGCGTCTTCGGCTCGCCGTTCTTCTTCGTCGACGGCGAACCGTTCTGGGGCAGCGACCGGCTGGGGCAGGTCGACGAGTGGCTGAGTTCCGGCGGCTGGTGAAGGAGCAGCGCGTGGACACACGAAAGCTTCCACTGGATGGCATCGCGGTCATCGACATCACGCGCGTGGTCGCCGGCCCGTACTGTGCGCAGATGCTGGCCGACCTGGGCGCGACGGTGATCAAGGTCGAGCATCCGAGCGACCCCGACTACGTGCGCAGCTTTCCGCCGCGGCTGCACGACGCCGAGGGCCGCGACGCCGGCAGCGGCTACTTCGCGCAGTACAACCGCCACAAGCTCGGCGTCAGCCTCGACCTCAAGCACGCCGAGGGCAAACGGCTGCTGCGCGAGCTCGCCGCCAAGGCCGACGTCCTGATCGAGAACTTCCGCCCCGGCACGATGGACAAGCTGGGCCTCGGCTGGCCGGTGTTGAAGGAGATCAACCCGCGGCTGATCTACACCTGCATCAGCGGCTATGGTCACGAAGGCCCGCACTCGCTGCGGCCCGCCTACGACAGCACCGCGCAGGCCGCCGGCGGCCTGTGGTCGATGAACGGCGAACACGGCCGGCCGCCGCTGCGGGTGGGCAGCATCCTCGGCGACCTGGCCGCGTCGTTCTACGCCACCATCGGCACGCTGGCCGCGCTGCGCGAAGTGGACCGCAGCGGCCTCGGCCAGCGGGTCGACATCGCGCAACAAGACTCGGTGGTCACGCTCACCGAGAGCGCGATCGTCAACTACACCGTCGACGGCAAGGTCGCCGAGCCGCTCGGCAACGACCATCCGTTCGCGCGCCCCTACGGCCAGTACGCCTGCAAGGATGGCCATGTCTTCTTCGGCAGCTACACCGACAAGCTGTGGCGCGAGAGTTGCGCGATCTTCGGCGAGCCCGAGCTGGCCGACGACCCCGCGATCGACACCATGGCCAAGCGCTTCGACGACGCCACCTACCAGCGGCGCGTGAAGCCGATCATCGAGCGCTGGTTCGCCCACCGCACTAAGGCCGAACTCGAGGCGATGGCGGGCGACCGCATCGCGCTGACGCCGATCAAGCGCATCGACGAAGTGGTGGCCGACGCGCACCTGCGTGCGCGGCAGATGTTCGTGCAGGTGCCGTTCGGCGAAGTCGACGTCGAGGTGTTCGGTTCGCCGATGAAGCTGTCGCGCACGTCGCCACGCACCGACGGTGCGGTGCCGCAGCTCGGGCAGCACAACCGCGAGGTGTACGTCGACTGGCTGGGCATCGATGCCGATCGCTTCGAGGCCCTTCGCAATGCGGGCGTGATCTGAGGCGGGACCTGCAGCGACCGTTCAAGCGCCGGCATCGCGACCCATCGCTCGCTCCGCCCGATGAAACTCGAAGAAGTCGCCGCCTCGCTCGGCCCCTTCGTGCAGGCGCACTACGGCTCCTCGGCGGAGATCGACGACCTTCGTGTGATGGAGGCCGGGCACGCGGGCTTGACCTTCGGGTTTCGCGTGATCGAGCGCGCGGGCGCGCGCGAGCTGGCGCGGCTGGTGCTCAAGCTGTCGCCGCCCGGTGTGCGGCGCGTGGGCAACACCGACGTCTTTCGCCAAGCACCGCTGCTGCGCGCGCTGCATGCTGCGGGCCTGCCGGTGCCTGACGTGCCGTGGGCCGGCGAGGACGAAGCCTGGTTCGGCACGCCGTTCGTGATGATGGAGTTCCTTGCCGGCACACCGTTCTTCGTCTGGCAACCCGACGCGCGCTTCGATCGGTCGCCGCAAGCCGTGGCGCTGCTGTGGGAGCAGTGCATCGATGCGCTGGTGCAGCTGCACCGCTTCGATTGGCAGCGGCATCTGCCCGACTGGGAGCGCCCGATGACGCCGCACGACGAGATCACGCGCTGGGACCGCATCCTCCACAAGGCACCCGACCCGGCCTGGCTGAACGCCGGGCAGCGCGTGCGCGAGCGGCTGCTCGAATGCATGCCGCCGAGCCCGCCACCTGGGCTGGTGCACGGCGACTACCAGCCCGGCAACGTGCTGTACGAGGGCGGGCGTTTGACGGGCATCATCGATTGGGAACTGGCCTCGATCGGCAGCCCGCTGCTCGATGTCGGCTGGCTGATGATGCTGGCCGACCGCTTGAGCTGGCAGCCCGATTGGCGACCGCTGTGCCCGTTGACGCCGCAGGCGATCGCCATGCGCTACGGCGCCGAGCCGCAGGCGATGGCCTGGTGGCAGGCGCTGGCCGGCTATCGGCTGGGCGCCATCTCGTGCCTGAACGTCTATCTGCACCGCAGCGGCCGCCGGCCCGACGCGGTGTGGGAGCGCTTCGCGCTGGCGATTCCAGCGATGTTCGCGCGCGCGGCCGCGCTGCTGCACGACGCCGACGCGCTGTGCAGACCCGAGGGGATCCGATGATCGATTTCTCACTGACCGCCCAACAGGTCGAACTGCGGCATCGGGTGACGCTCTTCGTGCGCGAGCACGTGATCCCGCGCGAGAACGATGCGCGCCAGACGCCGCATGGCCCGAGCGACGAGCTGCGGCTCGAGCTGATCGCGCTGGCACGCGGCGAGGGCCTGCTGTCGCCGCACGCGCCGATCGAATACGGCGGACTCGGCCTGGACCATCGCGGCATGGCGGTGTTTTTCGAAGCCGCCGGCTACAGCCTGCTCGGACCGCTGGCCTTCAACATCCAGGCGCCCGACGAAGGCAACACCAATCTGCTCCACAAGGTGGCCAACGCGCAGCAGAAGGAGCGCTGGCTGCGCCCGCTGGTGGCCGGCGAGATCCGCACCGTATTCTCGATGACCGAACCCGACGACGGCGCCGGTGCCGACCCGTCGTTGCTGAAGACCACCGCCCGCGCCGACGGCGTCGACCACTACCTGATCAACGGGCGCAAGTGGCTGATCACCGGCGTGCCGGGCGCGGCGTTGAACATCGTGATGGCGCGCACGATCGACGCCGGCGGTGCCGACGTCGGCGCGACGACGTTCCTGGTGCCGATCGACGCGCCGGGTTTCGAGATCGTGCGCATGCTCGACACCATCGACGCGGTGTCGCCGGGCGGCCACGCGGTGGTGGACTTCCACGACGTGCGCGTGCCGGCCAGCGCGGTGCTCGGCGAGATCGGCCAGGGTTTTCGCAACGCGCAGGTGCGGCTCGGCCCGGCGCGGCTGACGCACTGCATGCGCTGGCTCGGCGCAGCGCGGCGCGCGCACGACGTGGCGGTGGACTATGCGCGGCGACGTCATGCGTTCGGTCGCCTGATCGGCGAGCACGAAGGCATCGGCTTCATGCTGGCCGACAACGAGATGGACTTGTTGCATTGCCGGCTCGCGGTGTGGCACGCCGCGTGGCTGCTCGACCAGGGCCAGCACGCGCGCACCGAAACCAGCCAGTGCAAGGTGTTCTGCTCCGAGGCATTGAGCCGCGTCGTCGATCGCTCGCTGCAGGTGCTCGGCGGCCTGGGCATCACCGCCGACACGGTGGTGCAGCGCATCTACCGCGAGATCCGGCCGTTTCGCATCTACGACGGTCCGTCGGAAGTGCACCGCTATGCGCTGGCGCGGCGCATCGTCGGCGCCGACCGCTGAAGGGCCAAAGTCGGGCCTGCACACGCAAGAAGCGGAGCCAGCCATGCTGATCACACGAGCGAAGACCTACGACGACATCTGCCGCGCGTTTCGCTGGCAGCTGCCCGAGCGCATGAACATCGCGACGCTGGTCTGCGACCGGCACGCTGCGCGTGCGCCCGACAGCGTCGCGCTGCTGCACGAACATGGCGACGGCAGCGTGGCGACCTTCAGCTTCGGCATCGTGCAGCGGCTGGCCAATCAATGCGCCCACACCTTCGAGCAGCGATTGCGCCTGCAGCGCGGCGACCGCGTGATGATCTACCTCGGCCAGGACCCGGCCACCGCGGTGGCGCACGTCGGCTGCTGGAAGGCAGGGCTGGTATCGGTGCCGACCTCGCTGCTGTTCGGCACCGACGCGCTCGAATACCGCTTGCGCGACAGCGGCGCCAAGGTGCTGATCACCGACGCGGCGCACTATCCCACCGTCGCCGTGGTGCGCGATCGCATTCAAGACCTGCGGACCGTCTTGCTGACCGATGGCGCGGCCGATCGCGCGCTGCCGTTCTGGGACACCCTTGCACAGGCAAGCGATGCCTACGACACGCTGCCGCTGATACCCGACACGCCGGCGTTCATCAACTACACCTCGGGCACCACCGGACAGCCCAAGGGCGCGCTGCAGGGCCACCGCTCGATGCTCGGCCACATGCCGGGCAACGAGATGATGTACGACTTCCTGCCGCAGCCGGGCGACGTGATGTGGTCGCCGGCCGACTGGTCGTGGCTGGCCGGCCTGATGGACGTGCTGATGCCGGCCTGGTTCTGCGGGCTGCCGGTGCTGACCTATCGCAACCCGACGTTCGACCCCGAGGAGGCGTTTCGCCTGATGGGCAAGCATCGCGTCACGGTCAGCCTGCTGACGCCGACGATGCTGCGCCGCATGGTCCCCGTGCGCGACCCGGTGCAGCGTCATGGCTTGCAGCTGCGCGCCGTGGCCAGTGGTGGCGAATCGGTGGGGCGCGAAACGCTCGAGTGGGCCGACCGCACCCTGCGCGTGCGCGTCAACGAGGTGTACGGCCAGACCGAGTGCAACCTGGTGCTGGGCAACTGCTGGCAGGCGCTGCCGCCGAAGCCCGGGTCGCTCGGCCGTGCGATGCCGGGTCACGTGGCTGCGATCGTCGACGACGAAGGCCACGAACTGGCACCCGGTGCAGTGGGGCAGATCGCGTTCCGGCGCCCCGACCCGGTGATGATGCTCGAGTACTGGCGCAACCCGCAGGCCACCGCGAAGAAGTACGCCGGCGACTGGCTGCTCACCGGTGACCTCGGCCATTGCGACGACGACGGCTACTTCTGGTACCGCAGCCGGGCCGACGACGTGATCACCAGCGCCGGCTACCGCATCGGTCCCGGCGAGATCGAGGATGCGCTGAACGGCCATCCGGCCGTCGCGATGTCGGCGGTGATTGGCGTGCCCGACGCGGTGACCACCGAATCGATCAAGGCCTATGTGGTGCTGCGTCCCGGACAAGTGGGCGACGCGGCTCTGGTGAATGCGATCCGCGACTCGGTGCGCAAGCGGCTGGCACGCCACGAAACCCCGCGCGAGATCGAGTTCGTCGATGCCTTGCCGATGACCGCGACCGGCAAGATCATGCGCCGAGAGTTGCGAGATCGCGCGCGAACAAGGGGTTGATCCGGATCACCCTTTAAAGCACGGGCGCTGCGCACATCACGCAGGAATCGATCGCTCACGCATCGTCGTTCTGGCGCGTGCTCGCCCTGCGCTTCTCGGAGCAGGGTTGGCAATCATCGCGAGAAGGCTCTGAGCCGCAGGGCTCAGGTAGCCATTGCTCCGCTGCACCACGGCGATGGGAATCGTCGCTTCGAGCGCCGGAACGCGGAGTACCGTCAGCGAGCCGGCGCGCAGTTCATCTTCGATTCCGCTTTCAGCGAGCAGTGCAACACCGAATCCGGCTTCCACGAGGCGCTTCTGCGCGGTCAATCCATCGATCGGAATGATGTCCACGTCTTCCAGGCCGGCGGCCAGCAGCTTGCGCTCGAGAAACTGGACGAACGATTCCTTCGGCGTTCGCGAAGACGAGAAGGCGACCCACCGCTCACCAGCGAGTTCGTTCGGGCGATGACTGCGCCCGTCGGCCAGGCGATGTTCGGGTGCGCAGACCACCCGCATCTTCTCGCGGGCGATGATCTGCGAGCGAAGACCCGGTCTGCTGTCCGGCAGATAGCGCAGGCCGAGCGTCGCCTGCCCGCGCAGCACCAGTTCGCCCACTGTCTGACTGATGGCCGTCTGCACATCGAGTTGGACCTTGGGATGCCGAAGTCGGAACTGCTTGAGCAGGTCGGTGAACTTCGCGTTGGCGAGGCTCCCGACCAGCGCGATCGAGATCCGACCGCCTTCGCCTCGCGACAGTGCGGTGACGGCCTCGGCCCCGTCTCGCGCGGCGGCCAGCACCGCCTCGGCGAACGGGAGCAGGGCGGCGCCAGCGTCCGTCAGGATCACGCCTGCGCGCGTGCGGTCGAACATCGGGACGTTGAGCGCCCGCTCCAGCAGTTCGATGCGCCTGCTGATCGCGGGTTGCGATCGATGCAGCGACTCGGCCGCGCGGCCGAAGCTGCTCGAGCGTGCCACCGCGACGAAGGTCCGGATCTGGTCCATATCCATGCGCGTTCCCATCCGAAATGCTGATGTGTGGGTTGCACACTATGCATTGGACGAGCCAGTGGCGTGATCACTATCCTGCGCGATCACCACATCGGAGGTTTGATCGATGGTCGATCTCACGCGACGCGAGGCAGTCAGGATTTCTGCAATCACCGCCATGGCAGGAGCCGGGGCTTCCGCCGGGCCCGTGTCGGCGGCCGAGGCGGTTCACGCCGAGGCCAACGGCGCTGCGGACAACGGCATCGGGCGCTTCGAGCTGACGCCCTCGATCGCCGGCATCCCGCGGATCAGCTACGCCAGCACCCACGGCAACATCGCCTATCTGGCGGGTGTCACCGCCGATCCACGCGATCTGGGCGACGTCAAGGATCAGACTCGCAAGATACTGGCTCGCATCGACTCGCTGTTGGCCGCGGTGGGTACGAACAAGTCGAAGGTCCTGACCGCGCAGGTCTGGTTGACCGACATGGAACTGTTCGCCGCGCACAACGACGCATGGAACGAATGGGTCGATGCCAAGAATCCACCGGTGCGAGCCTGCCTGCTGTCGCCTCGACTGTGGCGCCCGGGGATGCTCGTCGAAATCATGGTGACCGCTGCCCTGTAGCGGCCATTGATTTCGATGGCCGCGCCTGCGGGCCTGGCGATCCCGCTGCGCGCCCCGCCTGGCAGAGAGGTCAGGGCGCCTTGCGCGGATCGTCGTCGTGGTCGACGTAGTCGATTCCGCTCGGGCCGACGCCGCTCACTTGAACGACCGCTTCGCCCGACCGCATCCAGTGAAAATGGCTCGTGTGGGCCGGCACGACGAACATCGACCCCGCTGGGAATGCCTTCAGTTTCGCCGGATCGAACTGGTCGCCGAAGCCGATGTAGAACGTGCCAGAGATGACCGTGTAGGTGCGTTCCTCGGGATGCGTGTGCGGCGGGATCTTGTAGCCGGCAGGTTGCTTGACACGCGTGACGAACGGCGCGGCTTTGCGCGGGTCTCCGTACAAGACGGCGCTCTGCCCGCCAGCCGGGATCGACGGGCTCGACTGCCACTTGATCTGATCGGGAGCGAACTGAACGAATCCCGGCGGATCCGCCTGCGCCATCAGCGACGAGCTCATGGCGAACGTGAGCGCTGTTGCAAGGATGTGCACGGCAGCTCTGTGCAAGGTGGGCATCGGCAGTCCCCAGAAGGTTCAAAACCCGAAGTCGCGAAGACTGCGCGATTCTGACGGCGCCGCGTCGGCGCTTCAGAGGGCTTTGCATTTCAGTTGTCATTTGCCTTGCCGGCGCATTCGCAAGACGATGCACGGTGTCCGGGTCGTTGGGTGTTTTGCGTGGCGTGTTGGAAGTGGGTGGGATGGCGCACATCGATGTCGCACGCCTGAGGGTGCTCAGCCCGCTGCTCGACCAGCTGCTCGATACCTCGCCCGACGAACGTCGCGCGCGCCTGGACGAGATCCGCTGCAGCGACGATCTGCTGGCCAGCGAACTCGAACGGCTGCTGGCCTCGCACCAGGCGGCCAACCGGCGGTCCTTCATGGCGGGCACGGTGCTGCCTGCGACCCATGTCGATCTCGAGGGCCAGCCGGTTGGCAGCTACACGCTCGAGGCGGTCATTGGCCAGGGTGGCATGGGCAGCGTGTGGCGTGCACGCCGCAGCGACGGCCGCTACGAGGGCAAGGTCGCCGTCAAGTTCCTCAACCTGGCCTTGCTCGCCGGCAAGGGCGCGGCGCGCTTTCGCCGCGAGGGCGAGATCCTCGCCCGTCTTTCGCATCCGCACATCGCGCGGCTGCTCGACGCGGGCGTGGCGCAGGGCGACTACCCCTACCTGATCCTCGAGCATGTCGAAGGCGAGCCGATCGACCGCTGGTGCGACGCACGCGCTCTGTGCGTCGAGGCCCGTGTGCGGCTGTTTCTCGATGTGCTCGACGCGGTGGCGCACGCGCACCAGAACCTGATCCTGCATCGCGACCTCAAGCCACCGAACATCCTCGTCACCGCCGATGGCCAGGTGAAGCTGCTCGACTTCGGCATCGCCAAGTTGCTCGATGACGAGGCCGGCGCGGGCGGCGCACGGACCGAGCTCACGTTGACTGCCGCGCAAGCCTTCACGCCCGACTATGCGGCGCCGGAGCAGGTGCAGGGGCAGGCCTTGACCACCGCCACCGACGTCTACGCGCTGGGTGTGCTGCTGCATCACCTGCTGTGCGGCCGGCATCCCACTGCGGCCGGATCCACCTCGTCGATCGAACGCGTGCGGGCGGTGGTCGAGCGCGATCCTTTGCGCTTGTCCGCCGCGGCGTTGCGCGATGCAGACCACGCCCCGGGCGAACAGTCGGCCACTGCCCTCGCGGCGGCACGCGCCACGACGCCGCAGGCCCTGGCGCGATCGCTGCGGGGTGATCTGGACAACATCGTTGCCAAGGCGCTGAAAAAGTCGCCCGCCGAGCGTTATCCGACCGCCACTGCGCTGGCCGACGACCTGGCTCGCTATCTGCGGCGCGAGCCGATCGGCGCGCGCGCTGACTCGTTCGCCTACCGCGCGGCCCGCTTCATCCAGAGCAACCGCATGGGCGTCGCTGCCGCGGCCGGCATCGCGCTGGCGCTGTCGGTGGGTGCAGGCGTCGCGCTGTGGCAGGCCAACGAGGCCGAACAGCGCCGCGGCGAGGCCGAACTCGAGGCCAAGCGGGCCACGGCGAGCCTCGACCTGCTCTATCAGGTGTTCTCCGATTCGGGCGCCACGTCGTCCAAGTCGATGATCGAGCGGCTGGAGAAGATCCGTCAGGTGATCCGCCACAACAACGACGAGCCCCAGGTCAAGCTGCTGCTGCTGGGCCGCCTGGGCGGGCGTTACCTCGAGCTCGGGGCGCTCGACGAGCTGCTCGGCGTGCTGGGCGAAATGCGCGGGCTGGCCGACAGCACCCACGACCCCAACGAGCAGGCGGCCGTCGCCTGCGGCTTCGCCAACGCCTACGTCGTCGCCGGCCGCTTCGACGCTGCCGATCGCGAACTCGCGCTGGCCGGGTCATGGCTGTCGCAGATGCGCGGCTCCGAGATCAGCGCGCGCGCCGAGTGCTGGCAAGCGGAAGCGGAGCTGGCCCTGCTGAAGGGTCAGTCCGATCGTGCGATGCGGGTGGCCAAGCTGAGCGTCGAGCGCTTCGAGTCGCTCGGGTTGACGCGCGATACGCTGTACATGTCGGCGCTCAATCAGCTCGCGCTCAGCCATGCCGACGTCGGCGACTTGCGCAACAGCTACCTCGTCGCACGCAAGGCGCGCGACGCGTTGCAGCGATTGGGGCTGCATGGCACTCAACAGGATCTGACGATTGCCATGCAGGAGCTGGACATGCTCGCCAACGGCGGCAAGCCGCTGGCGGCGCAACGTCTGCTCGATGAGCTGCGAAACGATCCCCACATCGCGGTGGAGCATCAGGTGCCGCCCTTCGCGATCGATCAGCGCAGCGGCGTCGTGCTGTTCCAGCTGCATCGCGACGCCGAGGCCGCCAGCGCGTTCGACGCCAGCGTGGCGGGTGCACGCGTCGCGGGCAACCAGCTGTTCGCATCCGGCGGCGTCGTGCGCGCCGTTCGGGCTCTGGCGGCTGACGGTCGCGTCGACGAGGCGCAATCGCGCCTGATGGCGCTGCCCGGCGTCGACGACGCGATCGAGCGCGGCAGCCGCAACGGCGTGCGCTGCCTGCTGGCGCAGGCGTCGATCGCGCTGGCGCGCGGAGCCGCCAGTGAAGCCGGTCAGCTCGCAGGCAGGGCGCTGGTGTTGTCGGCCAAGGGCTCGCACATCCCGATGCAGCGCGACGCGGCGATGATCGCGGCGCGTGCGGCGCTGGCCGATGGCGACTCCGCCAGAGCGCTCGAGGGTGCGCAGTTCGCGCTCGAGCGCGCGCGCGCCGAAGCGCTCGACCCGGGCTCGTCGTCGTCCGTCGGTGAAGCGCTGTTGCTGCAGGCACAGGTGCAGGCCCGGCGCGGTCAGGCTTCGATTGCGGCCGCCCTCGCTCGCGACGCGCTGCCGCACTTGCAGGACAACCTGGGGCCCATGGATCCCCTCACGAAACAGGCCGGTGAACTGGCGCGCGTCGCCCTCTAGGCGCCCGTGACGCGCCAGATCACGTCGCCCACGTCGTCGGCAACCAGCAACGAAGAGCCGGCGGGGCCGATCGCCACGCCGACCGGTCGTCCGTAGGACACCTGTTCGTCCGGCGCGAGGAACCCGGTCAGGATGTCGCGCGGCGGCCCGCTCGGGTGCCCGTCCGTGAACGGCACGAAGACGACTCGGTAGCCGCTGAGCCGGCTGCGGTTCCACGATCCGTGCTGCCCGATGGCCATGCCCTCGGGAAATCCGGGCAACGTGCCGGCGGGCAGCCAGCACAGGCCGAGCGATGCCGTGTGTCCACCGAGCGCGTAGTCAGGCATGATGGCCTGGGCGACCGCAGCTGGATCCTGCGGCACCCGGTCGTCCACCGTCTGCCCCCAATAGCAATACGGCCAGCCGTAGAAGCCGCCGTCGCGCACCGAGGTCAGGTAGTCCGGCGGCGTCTCGTCGCCCAGGCCGTCGCGCTCGTTGACCACCGTCCAGAGCACGCCGGTGCGCGGCTCCCACGCCAGGCCCACCGGGTTGCGCAGGCCGGAGGCGAAGATGCGGTTGCTGCCGCTGGCCAGGTCGAGTTCGTAGATGCACGCCCGGCCTTGCTCGATCTCGAAGCCGTGGTCTGCGATGTTGCTGAGCGAGCCGACACCGACGTAGAGCCTGCGCCCATCGGGGCTCGGCAGCAGGCTGCGCGTCCAATGACCGCCGGGCTTGAATGTCGTCAGCCTGCGCTCGGGCGCGGTGATGCGCGTGGCGCCCGGCGTGTACGGGAAGGCGACCACGCCATCGGTGTTGCCGACGTAGAAGGTGTCGCCCAGCAACGCCATGCCGAACGGCTGGCGCAGCCCCTCGAGCAACGCCTCGCGTGTCTCGGCCACGCCATCGCCGTTGGCGTCGCGCAGCAACGTGATGCGGTTCGGGCTCACGCCCACGGCAGCGGCGCGCCTCATCGTGCTGACCATGGCGTGATCGAAGATCGACCGCGGCGGCCCGGGCATGAACAGGGCCTCGGCGACGGTGACGTCGCCGTTGGGCAGCACGTGGATCCAGCGCGGATGCTTGAGGCCGCCGGCGAACGCGTTGACCTTCAGGCCGGGCGCCGCCACCGGCGTCTGCCCCGGTGCCCAGCCCTGGGCCGTCGGCATCTTGAGCGTCGGGATGCGGCCTTGCGGCCTCGCCGCGGGAATCGTCGGCGCGGTGCCGACCGCCTGCTGCTGCACGCTGCCTTGCAGCCGCCGCCACACGATCGCCGCGTCGCCGACCCATGCGACCAGCTGCGCGAAGACACCGGACCCGCTCATTGCGCCCTCCCGTGGCTTCGCATGTTAAGCAGGAATCGAGCGGACCCGTATGTCGTCCTGGCGTCTCCTCTGATCGCCCGCGCACGCGTCGACCGAGGCGCGCCACCTGGCGTCAAACAACTTGGCATCAGCCCGTGAGGTGGCCGTCGATGACCTGGATCGTTCTGTCGCAGCGTCCGGCTAGCGCGGCGTTGTGGGTGACGAACAGGACCGATGTGCCGTGCTCGCGATTGAAGCTTCGCAGCAACTCGAACACCCCGTCTGCGCTCTTGGTGTCGAGGTTGCCGGTCGGCTCGTCGGCGAGCAGCAGTGAAGGGCTCATCGCGAGGGCGCGCGCCACCGCGACGCGTTGCTGCTGGCCGCCGCTCATGTTGCCGGCGAGGTTGTTCTGCCATGGCGTCAGACCCACCCTGTCGATCAACGCCGCCGCGCGCTCGCGCATCGCCGCATTCGGAAACCGTTCGGCTCCGAGCATCGGCATCATCACGTTCTCCAGCGCGGTAAACGCCGTGATGAGGTAGTGGTACTGGAACACGAAGCCGATGTTGTGGCCGCGCAGCCGCGTCAGCGCCCGGTCGTCGAGCAAGGTCGTCTCCTCGCCGCAGATGGCGAGTGTGCCGGCAGTTGGCCGGTCGAGCAGACCGACGATGTTCAACAACGTGCTCTTGCCGGAGCCCGACGGCCCCATCACGGCGCAGAACTCACCCTTTCGCAGCGTGAGGTCGATGCCGTGCAGCACCTCGGTCTCGATCAGCGTGCCGACGTTGAACGACTTTCGTACCCCGCGCAAAGCGACGACGCCGTCGTCCGCGCCGTTGGCCGACCTCGCGGAACCCGGCGTCGCTGCGAGCTCAACCACGGATGGCCACCACAGGGTCCAGGCGTGCGGCGCGCATCGCCGGCGCGAACGCGGCTGCGAGCCCGGTGACAGTCGCTAGCACGAGTGCCGCAGTGAACAGCGCCGGGTCGAACACCAGCGGGAACAGCGGTGTGCCGTCGGCGTTACGCGCGTAACGCTGCCACAACAGCAGCGCCAACGCGCCGATCGCACAGCCGACCACCGAGCCGCCAAGGCCCAGCAGGCCGCCTTGCAGCAGAAACACACGCAGGACCTGGCCCTGCGAAATGCCCATCGCGCGCAGGATGCCGATCTCGCGCGACTTCTGTACCACCGACACCACGAGCACGCTGGCGATGCCGAACGCCACCGACAGCCCGACGAAGAAGCGGATCGAGGTGTTGGCCGTGGTCTGAGCGCTCACGGCCGCGAAGAACTGGGCGCTGGTCTTGATCCAGCTGTCGGCCTCGACGCCGGTGGCCGCGGTGATGCGCTGCGCGACGGTCTCGGCCGCGTAGACGTCGCGGACGGTCACTTCAAGGCTCGTCACGCCACCGGGCAGCCCGAGCAGGCTCTGCGCGGTGTGCAACGCGACGAAGGTGTTGCGCTGATTCGCGCCCTTGTTGCCCAGGTCGAAGACGCCTACGACGGTCAAGGTGTCGACCGCGCCATTGGCTGCCGTCACGCGCAACTTGTCGGCGACGTCGATGCCGAGGTCGCTGGCCAGTTCGATGCCGATCAGGATGTCGGTTGCGGTCAGGCGCGAGACGCCACGCACCAGCTTGTCATTCAGGTCGACGATGCGGTAGTAGAGCTCGGGCTCGATGCCTGCGACGGTGATCGCGCGGCTGGCGCTGCCTCGCACCGCGAGCGCCGAACCGCCGGCCACCGGTGCCACCACGGTCACCTCGGGCATCGCTCGGATCTGCGCAGCGACGGCCTGCCACTGGTCAATCGACTTCAGCCGCTGCAGCGGCGGCTGCACGATGGCACCCTCGAGTTCGCCCTGGCTTGCGTGCAGGCCCTGGCGCAGCGGCCGCGAGATTTCCTGAGGTGGCAAGAGTTGAATGTGCGCCTGTGCCGACAGCACCCGGCGGATGAAGTTCGCCTGCAGCCCGGCCAGCAACGCGGACATGAAGACGATGACACCGACACCGATCGCCACCCCGCTGACGATGAAGGCGGTCTGCAGCCGGCCCTCGCGCAGGAAGCGCGTCGCGACGATCCACTCGAAGGGCAGCCAGGTAGTGAACACGAGGCGTCGCCCCTGGGGTCAGCGCGAGAGAGTCGCGGCGATGGCGCGTACATGCGCACCGTCGGTCACCGCCGCAGCGGTCGGTAGCAACTGGTCGCCGGCGCGCAAGCCGTCGAGCACCTCGGCATAGCCGCCGCTGTGCAGTCCCAGGCGCACCGCGCGGCGCATCGCCCGCCCCCCTTCGACCCGCAGCACCCAAGGGGCGGTGCCATCCGCCTCGTGTACGGCATTGCTGGGCACGACCAAGGCCTGCGGCCGGCGCGCCACTTCGATGTCCACCGACACCGTCATGTCCTGCCTCAGCGTGACTGGCGGCTCGGGCACGTCGAGCTTGACCTCCACCGCGCCGGTCTGCGCGTTCACGCCGGGGTTGATGTAGACCAGCTCGGCCGCGAACCGCTGCTGGGGGTAGGCATCGGCGGATGCGAGCGCCTTCTGGCCGATCGCCAGCAGTCGCAGGTTCTTCTCGTCGATGTCCACGACCAGTTGGGTGCGGCCTGCCGGCGACAGCGTCATCAGCACCTTGCCGGGTTGCACGACATCGCCGACTTCGACTGCGCGGGCGATCAAGGTACCGTCGGCTGGCGCGACGATGGTCGCGTAGCCGGCGCGTGCGCGCGCCGCCTGTGCAGTGGCCTGCGCCTGAACAAGGGCTGCTTCGGCCAGCGCATAGTCGCTGCCATTGGCGCGCACGGTCTCGAGTTGCTTTTGCGCCGAGCGAAACTGCGCATCGGCCAGGTCGACCGCCTTGCGAACATCGTCCAGTGCCGCCTCGCCGATGAAGCCCTTCTGAAACAGATCTTCATTGCGACGCAGTTGCGACCTGGCGTTGTCCAGGTTGGTCTGTGCCTGGCGCAGGGACTGTTCGGCGACTGGCGTTTGCAATTCCCGCAATTGCCGTAAGCGGGCCTGCGCTTGCGTCACGGCAATGTCGGCCACCCGCACTGCCGCTCGCAGCTCAGCCGACTCGAGTTCGATCAGCAAATCGCCCGCCTTCACCATCTGGCCCTCGGCGACCGGGATTCGCGCCACCGTGCCCGTGATCTGCGCGCCCAGATCGACGCGATGTGGCGTTTCCACATGGCCGCTGGCGACGACCGTTTGCACGAAGTCGCGCTGCACAGCAGTTTCGACCAAGAGTTGAGGCCCGAGCCACACACGCAGCCCCAGCCACACCGCCGCCACCACGACGAGCAGCAAGAGCGGTAACCTCCACAGGTAGCGACGAACGAGCGAATGTTCAGGCATGAACGGACGCTGTCAACGCCCCAATGGCCATCATGCCGCGACCCTAGCAAGCTCGCCTTGCTGGGGCTTTGACGACAATCAATTTCGGATGTTGGCCTCTCATTGGCGGCCAGCTCGGCACCACGGCGGCATCGACATCAGTCGCTGAGGATTTCCCCTTTCAACCCTGGGGCCCTGGGCGCCCTGCGAGCGGTCGGATTCACTCAGGGCTCGACAGCGAGCGACTACAATCTAGCTTGGTTTGACGTATCGGTGCGTGAAGCGGTCTGATTCGCCGATGGCCAGGAAACGCGCGCGATCCGTGTCGCCGCCGCGCAGCGTGGGTGGCAGCGACCACACGCCGTGCGGGTGGTCCTTGCCGTCGCGCGGGTTGGCATTGATCTCGCTGCGCGCATCGAGCACGAAGCCGGCCCCGCGCACGCGCTCGATGACCAGATCCTCCGCCAGGTAGCCACTGCTCTTTTGCCGATCGAGCGGTGTGCCCGGCGCAGCGCGATGGTCTTCCACGCCGAGCACGCCACCGGGTTTGAGCACCGAGTGGAAGGCGCGCAGGCGGTCGTCGAGCGTGCCGTCTTCGAGCCAGTTGTGCAGGTTGCGGAAGGTCAGCACACGGTCGGCTCCTCCGGGTGGTGCGATGTCGGTGAACGCGGCGCCGCGCGGCAGGGTGCCCACCACCACGCGGTCGTAGCGTTCCGGGTCGCGCGCCAGTTTGGCCTCGAAGGCCGCGCGCGAGCGCCGTCGTTCCTCGCTGCCGTCGTCCTTCGCATAGTGAGCGGCGTAGAGCTTGCCGCGTTCGCGCAAGTACGGCGCCAGGATCTCGGTGAACCAGCCGCCGCCGGGGGCCAACTCCACAACCGCGTGCACCGGTCGCAAGCCGAAAAAGCGCAGGGTTTCGTACGGATGACGCGCCGCATCGCGCGCGCGGTTGGCGTCGCTTCGCTGCGGCCCGGCGATCGCGGCCAGCAGGGCAGCATCCTCGGTTGGCTGCGCGCGCGCGATCGGTGCGGTCAGGGCACTGGTGGACAGGGCCACCGTGACCTGGCGTCGACGAAGGTTCATGCTGCAGGCTCTTGCGTTTAAACGACGAGGGACCGTTCCGGCCGCGATTGTGCGTCGATCCTGCGAAGGCGTTGCGTGCGCCGGCCACGGCAACGGGCGTGTCTTGCAAGTCCAGCAGCCCGCCGGGAATCCGCGTCAGCGCACCAACGTCAGGTGCGACCGATCATGCGGTCTCCCGACGGTCGGCCACGCGCGGCCGAATCGCTTTCTTGGGCGCTGCCCGGGCGCGGCGCCGCAGCGGCGTGATCTCCAGGCGCGCGGCGTCGCCCAGGATCATCCGCGCGGTGCGCTCGAAGTGCGCATGCAGCAGCGCCACTGCCTGATCGGCGTGTCCGGCCACAGCGGCATCGAACAGGGCCTGGTGCTCGCCCTTCACGCCGCGCTTGCGCGCGAAGGCCTTGGGTGCCGACAGGCGCCTGTAGCGGTGGTGCTGGTCGGCCAACTGATCGCAAAAACCAAGCAACCAGCGCGAACCGCAGCCGGCAATCAGCGCGCGATGGAAGGCCCGATGCAACGGCTCCCATTGCGGGTTGTCTTCGAAGCGATCCTCGCGCAACGAGCGTGGGGTGCGCGCGAGACGGTGGTGCGCCAGCACCAGCGCTTCTTCCCACGCGGCGTCGCGCGCCGCGATCGACTCGCGCAGCGCGATCTCCTCCAGCCAGCAGCGCGTGCGCGTGATCTCCACGAGGTCTTGCACGCTCACCTCGGTGACCGCAAAGCCGCGCTGCTCGCGTTGCTGCACCAGGCCGTCGGCGACGAGACGGTTCAATGCCTCGCGCAGCGGCGTCTGGCTGGTGGCGTAGTGCTCGCACAGAGCTTCGATGGCCAAGCGGCTGCCCGGCTCGTGCAGGCCGGCGAGCAGGTCGGCGCGCAGCCGGTCGTACAGCGTCGTCGCGAGTGTCGACGCACCGTTGGCGGCGGCGGGCAGGGCGTGCGTGCGGGCCATGATGGCGCAGATTTTGTGCCTTTGCGCGCCAAATTTCCAGTTTTATATATAAACTGGCGGCAACTTCCCGTCGACCATGGCCTCACCCTGGATCGCGGCGCTGCGCAGCGTCGCACTCAATGTGCCCGACCTCGCCGTCGCCGAGGCCTTCTACACCCGCACCTGGCACCTCGACGTGGCGGCGCGCCGCGATGGCGTGTTGTACCTGCGAGGCACCGGCAGCGACGCCTACCTGCTTGCGCTGCACGCCGGCGCGCCGGTGCAGATTCGCGCGGTGACGCTACGTGCGCGCAGCGAAGCGGCACTGCACGAGGTGGCGGCCGCGACCGTGCGCGCCGGCGGGCGGGTGGTCTCGCCGATCGCGGCGCTGGACGATCCCGCGGGCGGCATCGGCCTCACGGTGCGCGACCCCGACGGGCGGCTGTTTCAGGTCGTGCATGGCGATGCGTTGCGCGCCGACGCCGCGAGCGTGAAGGATCGGCCGCTGCGTCTGGCGCATGCCGTGCTCAACAGCCATGACGTCGCGGCGACGCAGCGCTTCCTCGAGACCGCGTTGGGCTTCACGCTGGCCGATCGCACGCGGATCATGGCTTTCATGAATTGCAATCGCGACCATCACAGCCTCGCGCTCGGCGACACCGACAATGACGCGCTGAACCACATCGCCTTCCTGATGCTCGATCTCGATTCGGTGATGCGAGGCGGCGGCCGCATGAAGGATGCCGGCCACGCGATCGAGTGGGGTCCGGGCCGCCATGGGCCGGGCGACAACGCCTTCAACTACTTCATCGGACCGTTCGGCGAGGTGATCGAGTACACCGCCGAGGTCGAGCAGGTCGATGACACCTACCGTGTGCGCGGCCCCGCCGACTGGGCGTGGCCGCCCGGCCGCGTCGACCAATGGGGCATCTCCGCACCGCCGAGCGCGCGGCTCAAGGAGGCGCAGCGCACCGTGTTCTTCATGTCCATGCCCTGAGGATTGTTCGATGCGATTCACCACCTTCATTCGCGATGGCCGCACCCGCCCGGGCGTGGTCGACGGCGACGCCGTCGTCGACCTGAACGCGAGCCGGCCCGACATACCGCCGGATCTGCGCGCCGCGCTCGAAGCCGGTGTCGATCTCACCGCCGCTGCGCGAGCTGCGCTCGCATCGTCTGCACCGCGATTGAAGCTCGCGTCGTTGAGCCTGGCCCCGCTCGTGCCCGAGCCCGGCAAGATCGTCTGCCTCGGGTTGAACTACTTCGACCATGCCAAGGAAGGCGGTCGCGACAAGCCCGACTACCCATGGTTCTTCTATCGAGGCAAGAGCTCGCTCATTGGCCACGGCCACGCAGGGCTCGTGCCGAAAGTGTCGAGCAAGCTCGACTACGAAGCCGAACTCGCGGTGGTGATCGGCACGCGGGTGCCTCGCCACGTCGTGCGCAGCGCCGCGTTGAAGCACGTGTTCGGCTACAGCTGCTTCAACGACATGTCGGTGCGCGACTTCCAGAAACGCACCGGGCAATGGACCATCGGCAAGAATTTCGACGCCACCGGCGGTTTCGGCCCGGTGCTGGTGACGGCCGACGAACTGCCGCCCGGCGCGGTGGGGCTGCACATCGAGAGCCGCCTGAACGGCCAAGTGATGCAAAGCGCCGACACCGCCGACATGATCTTTCCGGTCGACGAGACGATCGTGTTGCTCGCGCAATGCATGACGCTCGATCCGGGCGACGTGATCGTGATGGGCACGCCGGCGGGCGTCGGCCAGGCGCGCACGCCGCCGGTGTGGATGAAGGCCGGCGACGTCATCGAGATCGAGATCGAGCGCATCGGTACGCTGCGCAACCCGATCGAGAACGAAGCCGCCTGACGACATGGTGGCCGCCGCATTCGACGTGGCCATCGTCGGCTTCGGGCCGAGCGGCGCGGTGGCCGCGGCGTTGCTTGGCCAGGCCGGCCAACGGGTGTTCGTCTGCGACCGCTCGACCGAGGTGTACGCGAAGCCGCGCGCGATCGCGCTCGACCACGAGATCATGCGCGTGTTCCAGCAGTTGGGCATCGCAGCGGCGATCGAGCCGCACACCGAGCCGTTCACCGACAGCTGCTACTACGGCGCCGACGGCCGATTGATCCGCCGCATGACGATGGTCGCGCCGCCGTACCCGCAGGCGTGGACGCCGTCGATGGTGTTCACCCAGCCGGCGGTCGATGCCGAGGTTCGCGCCGCGGTGGCCAAGCTACCCAACGTGCGGGTGGCTCTCGGCGTCGAGGTCACTGGCTTTCGGCAGGATACCGAAGCCGCGACGCTCGCCTTCGCCGACGGCCACCCCATCCGTGCGCGCTGGGTCATCGGCTGCGACGGTGCGAGCAGCACGCTGCGCGGCCTGGCCGGCCTCGCTCTCGAAGACCTCGGCTTCGACGAGGCGTGGCTGGTGGTGGACGTGCTCGCCAACGAGCGCGGGCTTGCCAAACTGCCTCGAACCAGCGTGCAGTACTGCGAGCCGGCGCGGCCATGCACGCTGGTGATCGGGCCGCAGAACCACCGCCGCTGGGAGATCGCGCTGAATGACGGCGAGGACCCGCGCCAGGCCGAGACGCCCGAAGGCACGTGGGCATTGCTCCAGCGTTGGATGACTCCCGACGACGGCCAGCTCTGGCGCCAGGCGAGCTACCGCTTTCATGCGCTGGTGGCGCAGCAGTGGCGCGCCGGGCGCCTGTTCATCGCAGGCGATGCGGCACATCAGCAGCCGCCGTTCCTCGGCCAGGGCATGTGCCAGGGCATTCGCGACGTCGTCAACCTCGCGTGGAAGCTCGACGCGGTGCTGAAAGGCCAGGCCGGCGATGCACTGCTCGACAGCTATGGCATCGAACGTGCGCGCCACGTGCGCGAACTGACGACGCGGCTCAAGGGCATCGGTTCGCTGATCGGAGAACGCGATGCCGCGCGGGCGCAGGCGCGCGACGAGCGGCTGATCGCCGAGGCCGGCGGCACGGTGCATGCGCTGCCGCGGCAGGATGTGCTGCCACGATTGGAAGGCGGTGCGCTCGCGGCCGACGACAGCCCCGCGCGCGGCACGCTGTTTCCGCAAGCGTGGCTGCGACGCGAAGGCCGGCGTGTGCGCATGGACGACGCCGTCGGCACCGGTTGGTGGCTCGTCGTGCGCGATGCGCAGCGGATCGTCGACCGCGGCATGCCAGGCCTGCGGACGGTGACGTTGCCCGCACTGAGCGAATGCGATGGTGTGCTCGGGGCGTGGTTCGACAAGCATCACTGCGCGGCCGCGCTGGTGCGGCCCGACCACTACGTCTTCGGCATCGCGGCTGATGCCGAAGGCATTTCACGCCTGCTGGCGCAGGCACGAGCCGCGCTGCACTGAACACCAACGACCCACAGGAGACCGCCATGCGACGCCGCCACCTCACTCTTGCACTGACCAGCGGCGCGCTCTTGCCGATGGTCGGTCTGCGGGCGCAAACCTGGCCCGACAAGCCAGTGCGCTTCGTGCTGTCGCAGCCACCGGGCTCGGGGCCCGACAACGTGGCGCGCCTGCTCGGCGATCGGCTGGGCGCCCTATGGGGACAGCCGGTCGTGATCGACAACAAGCCCGGCGGCCAGAACACCATCGGCGCGCAGGCCGCTGCGCGCGCGACGGCAGATGGCAGTACCTTCTACTTCGCGACCACGGCCGCGCTGGTGACCAACGTCTACCTGTTCAAGTCGCTGCCCTACGACCCGCAGAAAGACTTCGTGCCCGTGGCCTTCGTCGCGCGCAGCCCGTTCGGCCTGCTGGTCGAGGCGAACTCGCCGCTGCGCTCGCTGCAAGCAATGGTCGACAAGGCCAAGGCCGAACCGGGGCGCTTGACGCTCGGCAACGAGGGGCCGCGCACCTTCAGCGGCATGATCTCGCGCGTGATGGCGGCGCGGCTGAAGATCGAGCCGAACCAGGTGCCGTACGCATCGATCGCGGTGGCGACGCAGAACCTGCTCGGCGGGCAGGTCGAGGCGATCGTCGCCGATCTCGCGTCGACCGCCGCTCTGGTGCGTGCGGGCAAGCTGCGCCTGCTCGCGGTCAGCTCGGCGCAGCGCGTCACCGGCTTCGAGGCCGTGCCGACGCTGGCCGAATCGCTGCCGGGGTTCGACATGGTCGGCTGGTTCGCGATCGTCGCGCCAGCCGGCACGCCGGCGCAAGTGGTGCAGCGTATCAATCGCGACGTCAACACACTGCTCGCCGAGCGAGCCATGGCCGAGCGCATCGCAGCGATCGGGCCGATCGCCGATGCGAGCATGAGCGTCGACCAGGTGGGGGCGTTCCTGCGCTCCGAACACCAGAGCTGGGCCGCCGCCACGAAGGAAATCGGCTTGCTGCCGGAGTGACCGGCCGGCCGGCAACGCGATGGCGGCCGTCGATTGACTTGAATCACTTGCCGCAGTGTGGGGTGCCGTGCACGATGAGGTCATTGCAGAGATGGGGACAGACCATGCACGCGCGCCTTCTCGCTTCGGTGTTCGGAATGGCTCTTGCGGCCGCCGGCTGTGCCACTCCGGCGGGCGAGCCGGCTCACAACCATCCGTCGCAGCCAGCCTCTGCTGCGGCGTTGCCGGCGCAGCACGCGGCGGCGGACGACACCCGCACGCTCGTCAAGTACCCCGACAGCCTGCGCATCCATACGTTGACCAACATGCGCGACCACCTTCTGACGATGGCAAAGATACAGGAGCAGCTGGCCAAGGGATCGTTCGACGAGGCCAGCGACCTCGCCGAGCAGCGGCTGGGCATGTCGTCGCTGGGACTGCACGGGGCGCATGAGGTTGCGCAGTACATGCCGCAGGGCATGCAGGACGCTGGTACGGCGATGCACCGGTCGGCGAGCCGGTTTGCCATCGTGGCCAAGGACGCTTCGGTGACGGGCGATGTGAAAGCGGCGCTGTCGGCCCTGGCGGTGGTGTCGCAGACCTGCGTGGCGTGCCACGCGGCCTACCGGATTCAGTGATCGGCCGATCGCGCGACTGGGCATCGCGCGCAGGCAGCCGAAGGCCGGACAAAATGCGTCGTGCACCCCAACCGCCCTTGAGCACGGTCAAGTCCGACGACCGCCTGTGCGTGCACATTCAAAGGGACGGGTTTGTTTGAGTCTCGCTTGCATGGCTTGGAGCCTCGCAGCACGATCGATGGGAGAGCGCCATGAATCCAATCCAAAGCATTCTGGTTCACATGGACTCCGGGCCGCACTGCGGTTCGCGGTTGCAGATCGCACGCGCGCTGGCCGGTCAGCTTGGCGCAAGCGTCACGGCCTTGTATGCCGTGACGCCCGCTTATGTGGAGATGTCGGCGCTGTTCACCGCCGGCGTGCCGAACGATGCGTTGTTGGCCCTCGACGAGGCACGGCTGGCGACCGCACGCCAGCTGGTGAGCAGCGCATGTGCGCAACCCGGGGTGCAGATCGAATGGCAGGAGGCGCGTGATGCGCCGGAGCACTCGTTCGTCGGGCAGGCGCTCTATGCGGATCTGCTCGTGCTCGGCCAACACGACCGCGACCATCGCGAGACGGGCGTGTTGCCGGACTTCGCGCAATCGGTGGTGATCGCGAGCGGCAGGCCCGCCTTGGTGGTCCCCTACATCGGGGTGCGCAAGGCGACCTTCGACACCGTCTTGGTCGCCTGGAAGGAGACACGCGAATCGGCGCGTGCCTTGACCGCTGCGCTGCCGATCTTGAGCACGGCCGACACGGTGCATGTCGCGCTCGATGCGGACGTCCCGGATGTGCGCAAGACCCTCTTGCAGCGTTTTCTGCAGCGCCACGGCGTCGAGGCCAGATACCACACGCTGGCCGGCGGCGGGCCCGAGATCGGCGAGCTGATGCTGTCGATGGCGGCGGACCTGAGCGCCGAATTGATGGTCATGGGTTGTTATGGCCATTCGCGGGGGCGCGAGCTGGTGCTCGGCGGCGCCAGCCGCACCATCGTGCGTTCGATGACGCTGCCGGTGCTGATGGCCCACTGAACCGCGCGAGCGACCATGATCAGATCTGGCAATGTCGCGCTGCTGGCCAGCATGCTGGCCGGCGCGCTGGCGTTCGGTGCGCCGCCACGGGCCGAGTCGCGCGGCGAATTGCTGTACACGACCCATTGCATCGCCTGCCACACGACGCAGGCGCATTGGCGCGACAAGAAGGTGGCGACCGACTGGCGTAGCCTCAAAGCCCAAGTACAGCGCTGGCAGGCCACTGCCATGCTGCAATGGAGCGAGGACGATATTGTCGAGGTGACTCGCTACCTCAACGACACCTTCTATCGGTTTCAGCGCACCAGTGACGCGCTGAGTTCGCTGGGCGCCGGGCCAGGCAGCTGAACCGCGTTTGCGGCGTGGTCGGGGCCGCCGCCGAGCCTCAGCAGCTGATCTTCGAGGTCTCGCTGCGTGGCGGCTTCCACCAGCACCTTCACCCGTTCGGTGTCGCTGAGCTCCCAGTTCATGCTGAGCATGCCGAACTGAGCGATGGCCGCGACGTCATCGCGTTTCGCAGCGGACTTGACCCAGGCGATCGCCTGCTGCACCCATTCGGTGACGAGAGGGTCGTCCGGCCGCTGCTCCAACGCCGACTTGTCGCCGAACGGCCCTTGTTCGATCCATGCGCTGGCGGCGCCCGGGATGCCGCCTCGTGCTGCCTGCTCGACCAGGCCGATGCGCGAGGCAAGCTGGTTCATCGAGAGATCGCTGCACGCCTCGCGCAGCGCACGTCGACCGTCGCCGTAGGTGGACCGCTGCGCATCGAACCCAAGCGCCATCGGCAGCGACTTCAGGTAGGTGTCGAACTCGTGCGCGTGCACACAGCGCGCTAGCAACCCGAATGCCGCGAAGGCGTCGCGCGGCGTGCCGCGACGCCCCAATCGTTCGACCTTGGCCGCCAAGCTGGCGGCGGGGTCGGGCGCCTCGCCCGGCAAGGCGCGCGCCGGCTGCGGTGGGCGCCCGGGCCGCGCAGCGGGCATCCGCGACCGATCGACCAACGCGGCGGCCAACGCCTGCGCGCGAACACCATCGCGAGGCAGGCCCGACCCCAAGAGCAGGCCGATGGCAAGCGGCGCCGCTGCCACCATGCCGACCATCACCTTGTTCACTCTTGGATTCATGCGTCGCCGCGTCGAATCTCCCGCGTGCCGCTGCCGGCAGACAAGCCAGGCCGGGCCCCGACTCGGCCTATTGGACGCCCGCGCAGAGGGCAGCGCAACGCCGATGATTCGATCGCGTGGACGCCTTGGAGGCCGCGCCGCCGCAGCGGTTCAGTTTCTTGCGTCACCAATCGTGGCGTTGGATTTCATTTCCACCATGATGACGTGTGTCGGCGTGGCGCCCACGTTTTCGCCGATGTGGGTTTCTGGGCCCGAGTAGATCACGTCCCCCGCCTTGAATTCGCGCATCAGCACCCTGCCGTCAGGCAACAGCAACTTGCGCTTGAACGGCGCCATCGCATACAACACGAACGCAGGGTGGCTGTGCTGGTGGGTCGTCGTCCCCGGCAGGTCGCGATACTCCAGTACTCTGACATGCTCGTTGTCGAGCAGCACCTTGTACTTGTCACCGTCGGTCTTCGTGGCGTCTTGGGCCTGCGCGCCGAGCGACGACACCGTGAGCATGGCCAGGCAGAGGTTTCGCAGCATATGGGTATGTCCGATGTGGAGAGCTCGCAGTCGACTTCTCGCCCAAGGCAGCCGAGAAATCGGCTGACCGGCGATCGGTCCAAGATTAGCGGCCGAGCGTTCCCGGCGTAAGCCGCAAGATTGCTTGCCGCGGCCGCACAACTGCATAGCCGGACCATGTTCGACTGGAACGATCTCAAGTACCTCCTGGCCGTTGCACACCACCGCAGCACGCTCGCTGCCGGCCGCGCGTTGCAGGTCAATCAGTCCACCGTGCAGCGCCGCCTGGGCGAACTCGAGCGCTGCTTCGGGCAGCCGCTGGCCAAGCGTCATGCCACGGGCTACCAGCTCACCGAATTCGGCCAGGCGCTGCTGCCCTATGCCGAGCGCGTGGCACAAGAGGTCGGCGTGCTCGAGCGCCAGCTCGAGTCGGCCCGTCGCGAGGCCGTGGGTGTCATCCGGCTGACCTGTCCGGAACCCTTGGTCTATCGAATCACGCAGTCTTCGTTGCTCAAGCGCTTCCACGCCCGTCATCCCGGGCTGCGTGTCGAATTCGTGATCAGCGACAAGTACCTCGATCTGATGAAGGGCGAAGCCGACGTGGCGCTGCGCTCGGGCGACACCACCGACAACGATCTCGTCGGCCGCAAGGTGGCGGACTCCATCTGGGCGGTGTATGCCAGCCGAGAGTACATCGCACGACGCGGCCAGCCCGATCGCATCGAGGCGCTCGGGCAGCATGACCTGATCGGGTTCGACGAGACGATGGCCCATCATCGGGCGGCCCGTTGGTTGTCGCAGGTTGCGCCCGACGGCAAGGTCGTCGCACGCAACAACAGCGTGCTGGGCCTGCTCTATTCGGTGAAGGCGGGGGTCGGCGTAGCGCCGCTGCCCACAGCGATCGCAGACGCCGAGAGCGAACTGGTGCGGGTGTTGGGTCCGATTCCGGAGTTGGCGCGAATCTGGCGCATCCTCGCGAGCCCCGAGTTGCGGCATGCGCCTCGCGTTGCAGCGTTCTTCGACTTCATCGTCGAGGAGATCGAGACGCTGCGGCCGATTCTCACCGGATAGCACGCCGGGTGGCACGAGCGGGTCGAATTCGAATTCAATGCCGGGTCTCCAGGTACGCTTGGCCATGACCAGCGAGCGGATGCACGATGTCGCGATCGTCGGCCTGGGCGCGATGGGCAGCGCGGCCGCGTTCGAGCTGTCGCGCCGAGGCGCCGACGTGATCGGCCTGGACCGCTTCACGCCGCCTCACACCTTCGGCTCTTCGCATGGCGATTCGCGGATCATCCGCGAGGCCTACTTCGAGCATCCGGTGTACGTGCCGATGGTGCAGCGGGCCTTCGAGCTGTGGCGTGAACTGGAGCGCCTGTCGGGCACCGCGCTGCTGCAGCCCACCGGCGGCTTGATGATCGGCGCGCCGGGCAGCGCACTCGTCGAGGGCGCTCGGCACAGCGCCCGGGTGCACGGCCTGCCACACGCGGTGCTGTCGGCAGGCGAAATCCGCGCACGCTTCCCGGCGCTGCGTCCGCAGCCCGACATGGTGGGCGTGTGGGAGCCGCGCGCCGGCGTGTTGTGGCCGCAGGCCTGCGTCACGGCCCAACTCGAGCAGGCGCGGCGCCGCGGCGCGAGCCTGCGATTCGACGAGGCGGTGAGTCACTGGCAGGCCGAGGAGCGCCACGTGAGCGTCTTCACCGGGCTGGCTCGCTACCGGGCCCGGCAGTTGATCATCAGCGCCGGCGCGTGGATCGATTCGTTGCTGCCGGGGCTGCGCTTGCCGTTTCGCATCGAGCGCCAGGTGCTGCACTGGTTCGAGCCCGTCGGCGATGCGGCTGCGTTCAGTCCGCAGTGCTGCCCCATCCACCTGTGGCAGTTCGATGGCGGTCGCTTCTTCTACGGCTTTCCCGACATCGGCGCCGGCGTGAAGATGGCGTTCCACCATGGCGGCGACGTCACCACGGCGGCCGACGTGTGCCGCGAGGTCACGGTGAACGAAGTGGACGCGGTGCGAACCGCGGTGCGGCGGTTTGTGCCGGCCGCCGATGGTCGTATCCTGGCCTCGACCGTGTGCCTGTACACCAACACGCCGGACGAGCACTTCTGGATCGACCGGCACCCTGCACAAGCGAACGTGCTGGTCGCCAGCCCGTGCTCCGGGCACGGCTTCAAGTTCGCGCCCGTGATCGGTGAGATCCTGGCCGATCTGGTCCAGGGCAAGCAGCCTCGCTTCGATCTCGGCCTGTTCCGCTGGCGATGATGTCGAGTCCAGGCGACGACGCAGAGGTGGCTGCCGGCCTGCAGCGGGTGGCCGCCGTGATGGCGCCCGGCCGGGGCCATGTCGAAGGGGTGCGCAGGCTTTCGGGCGGTGCGAGTCAACAGACCTGGGCGTTTGACATCCGCGGCGGCACCGACAGCGTGCCGCTGATCCTGCGTCGCGCGCCCGACGGCGCCGGCGAGCGGGCCCAGATGACGGTGGGTCTCGAGGTCGAGGCCCGCTTGATCACCGCGGCACGAACCGCGGGCGTGCCGGTGCCCGCCATCCGCCATGTGCTGCGCCCCGAGGACGGCCTGGGCCGCGGCTTCGTGATGGAGCGCCTGTCCGGCGAGACGCTGGGGCGGCGCATCGTTCGCGATGCGCGTTTCGCAGCGGCGCGGCGCGTGCTGGCGCGCCAGTGCGGCCAGGCGCTGGCGCGCATCCATGCGATGCCGACCAGCGACTTGCCCACGTTGCGGCGTGGCGGCCCGAATGCCGAACTGCAGTTCCAGATGGATCTGCATCGCCGCCACGGCACCTCGCGCCCGGTGTTCGAGCTGGCGTTCCAATGGCTGCGCAGACATTGCCCAGGCGACACGGCGCGGCCGGTGCTCGTGCATGGCGACTTCCGCAACGGCAACCTGATGGTCGGCGAGGGTGGCTTGGTGGGCGTGCTCGACTGGGAATTGGCGCACCTGGGAGACCCGATGGAAGACCTGGGCTGGTTGTGCGTCAACTCGTGGCGCTTCGGTGCGCTCGATCTGCCGGTGGGTGGCTTCGGCGCGCGAGAAGATCTGTACGAAGGCTATGCCGCCGCCGGCGGGCTCGTGGATGCGCGGCGCGTCCACTACTGGGAAGTGTTGGGCACGCTCAAGTGGGGCATCGTCTGCGAGGCGATGGCGCACGCATGGCTCGCAGGCCACGAGCGCGACGTCGAGAAGGCCGCGATCGGCCGCCGCGCATCGGAGACCGAGATCGACTTGCTGGTGCTGCTGGCGCCGCGCTGAAGGCCACCGATGCAAGACCGCCCCACGCCCGCTGAACTGCTCGAAGCCGTGGCCGCGTTCCTGCGCGACCACGTGGTGCCGGGCGGCGCGAACAGTGCCGTGGCATTCCATGCGCGCGTGGCGGCCAATGCGCTCGACATCGCGCGGCGGCAGATGGCGCTCGCGCCGGCCGCACAGGAGCGCGAGCACGCGGCGATCGTGAAGCTGCTCGGCGCGGACGCCAACAGCGATCTGGCGCAACTGAACCGGATGCTCTGCGAGCGCATCGCCTGCGGCGCGATGGACCTGGACACGCCGGGCCTGGCCGCCTGCCTGTGGCAGATCACGCTCGACAAGCTGGCGGTGGACCAACCGAGCTACGAAACCTACCTGCGAGCCCTGCGCGACGCCGAACCCGACCCTGAGGACCGCTGACCATGGACTTCGACCTGCCTGCCGACCTGACCGCGTACCTGGCCGAACTCGACGCATTCATCGCGCGAGAGATCGCACCGCTGCAGGCGCAAGACGACAACGAGCGCTTCTTCGATCACCGTCGCGAATGGGCGCGCACCGACTTCGACAACCAGGGCCTGCCGCGCCCCGAATGGGAGGCGCTGATGGCCGAGGCGCGGCGCCGCGCCGACCGTGCCGGCCACCTGCGGTTCGGCTTGCCGGCCGAGTACGGCGGCCGCGACGGCAGCCACCTGTGGATGGCGGTGATCCGGGAACATCTGGCGGCCAAGGGCCTGGGCCTGCACAACGATTTGCAGACCGAGCACTCGATCGTCGCCAACCACCCGCTGGTGCTGGCGATCCGCGACTTCGGCACGCCGGCGCAGCGCGAGGCCTTCATCCCCGGCATGCTCGACGAGACGCTGCGCCTGGCGTTCGGCCTTACCGAGCCCGCGCATGGCTCGGACGCCACGCACATGGACACGCGGGCGCTGCGCCACACGCGCGGCGGCCGCCCCGGGTGGCAGATCGATGGCGAGAAGATGTGGACCACCGGCATGCACATGGCCACGCATTGCGTGGTGTTCGCGCGCACCAGCGGGCAAGCCGGAGCCGCGCGCGGCATCAGCGCGTTTCTCGTGCCGGCCCGGGCCGACGGCGTGAAGATCGAGGAGTACCTCTGGACCTTCAACATGCCGACCGATCATCCGCGCGTGAGCCTCACGGGCGTGTGGGTCGACGAAGGCGCTCTGCTCGGGCCGCTCGACGGCGGGCTGGCCGTGGCGCAGCACTTCGTGCACGAGAACCGCATCCGTCAGGCCGCGTCGAGCCTGGGTGCGGCCGACTACTGCGTGCGAGAGAGCGTGGCCTACGCGCGCGTGCGCAAGCCGTTCGGCGAAGAATTGGCACGCAACCAAGGTATCCAGTTTCCGCTGGTGGAGCTGGCCACGCAGGTCGAGATGCTGCGACTGCTGATCCGCAAGACCGCGTGGCAGATGGACCGGATGCCCAAGCCCGAGGTGGAGAAACGCCTGTCCGACAAGGTCTCGATGTGCAACTACTGGGCCAACCGCCTGTGCTGCGAGGCGGCCGACCGTGCGATGCAGGTGCACGGCGGCATCGGCTACTCACGCCACAAGGCGTTCGAGCACATCTACCGGCACCACCGGCGCTACCGCATCACCGAGGGGTCGGAGGAGATCCAGATGCGCAAGGTGGCGGGGCATTTGTTCGGGTACATGGGGTCTCGCCGATGAGGTATCAGCGCGCAGGCCGCAGTGGGAGAGCCATTCGGTGAACACGCGGATCGCGATCGTCGGGGGCGGCCTCGGTGGACTCGCTGCGGCGCTGTTTCTGCGCAAAGCGGGGCTGGACGCGATCGTCTACGAGCAGGCGCTGGAGCCGCGTGAGGTCGGTGCGGGGATCGTCGTCCCACCCAACATGGTGCGGGTGCTGGGCAAGCTCGGGCTCGCCCACCGCCTGCCGCGATTCGCGGTCCGGGTGGAGGCTGCTTGGGAGTTTCGACGCTGGAAGGAGGGCCGAGTCCTGTTTGTTCAGCCAATGGGAGACGAGTGCGAGCGCCTGTATGGCGCGCATTGCTACGTCGCTCACCGGGCCGATCTCCTGGGCCTCTTGCAGGAAGCACTGCCCCGACGTCTGCTGCGCCTGAATCAGCGTTGCATCGAGCTCAGCCAAGGCGAGCATGAGGTGGAGATCACTTTCATCAGCAGGGACGGCGGCAAGACAAAGGTGACAGCGGACGTCGTCATCGGTGCGGACGGTATCCACTCGGCGGTGAGGCCGGTGGTCGCCCCGCAGATCGATTCGCGTTTCTCCGGGTTGTGTGCCTTTCGCTGTCTGGTCCCAGCCGACAGGGCGCCCGAGATGGCGCGGCGCCCGGTGCACACACTGTGGCTAGGACCTGGCCGACACTTCGTTCACTACCCGATCTGCGGCGGCAGGTGGATCAACCTCGTCGCGATCGTTCCGGCCGGGTCATGGCGGACCGAATCGTGGAACGCCGATGGTGAGATCGCGGATCTGACAGCGGAATTCGAGGGCTGGGACGAGCGCGTGCATCAGCTCATCGCCTCAGCCCGCGACACCAAACGCTGGGCCCTGTACGACCGAGATCCGCTGCGACGGTGGACTGCGGGCCGCATCAGCCTGCTTGGCGATGCGGCCCACGCCATGCTGCCGTTCTTTGGACAGGGCGCAGCGCAGGCGATCGAGGATGCGTTCGTGCTCGCTGGGTGCTTGCAGAACGCGGACCGAACGGCGGCACCACATGCGCTGCTGCGCTACGAGAAGATCCGCCGGCCCAGAACCAGCCAAGTTCAGGTGATGAGCCGAGGTCGGGAGCAGCGCAACCACCTGCCTGACGGTCCCGAACAGCAACAGCGCGATGCTCAATTTGCGAACGGCGACCCGCTTCGCGAGAGCGCTTGGCTATACGGTCACGATTTGGAGGTGGATCTCTCAGCGATCAGGTGATCGGGTCGCGTCGCGCATTCGTTGGCGGATCGTCCCATACAGTACGCCCTGCATGAGGGAGTCCATCGATGATCCACGTCCTTGCCATCATCACCGCCAAGCCCGGCACGCGCGAGCGCATCCTCGAGGCCTTTCGGGCCAACGCCCAAGCAGTGCGCGCCGAAGTCGGCTGCCTTCAGTACGAAGCCGTGGTCGATCTGCGCAACGGCGCGCCCAGCTTTGCGCATTTCGGCCCGGACGCCTTCGTCGTCGTCGAAAAGTGGGCGTCGATGGAGGCCCTGCAGGCCCATGCGGTGGCGCCGCACATGAAAGCCTACGCGAGCCAGGTGAAGGATCTCACCGCGAGCCGTGCGATCCACGTGCTGGAACCCGCGTGATCGATGGAGCCTTGGCGTGCGGGGCCTTGCCTCGCGGAAGAGCCTTTGAGAGGCCCGTCGCGCTCACCGTCCGCCGATGAACCACCCCTGCGCATCCAGCTGGAGGTTCGCCATCGTGCGCGGCAGGTACTGGTCGAAGAACAACCTCGAGACCAGTTCCGATCGGCTGTTCACGTCCAGCTTGGCATAGAGCTTCTTCAGGTGGTCTTCCACCGTGTAGCGCGACACGAACAGCAGGCCCGCGATCTCCGGGTTCGAGCAGCCGGCCGCCACCAGGCGCGCCACTTCGGCCTCGCGCGGCGTGAGCGCGTAGGCGCCCGACAGCACCTGCGCGATCTCGTGCGGGCGGCTGGGTTGCACGATCAGCGAGATCTGCGGATTGTCCTGATCACTCATGGCCTCGGCGTGTGCCGTGAGCCAGCGGCCCGCGCGGGTGCGCAACCGCGCCACCGCGTGGCCGTTGCCGCGCGCGCGCTGCGCCAGCGAGTACAGCGCGTAAGGCAGCTCTTCGGTGGTGCCGTCGTCGATCTGCTGCAACCAGTGGGCCGCGGTGGCGCTGGCGTGGCGCACCTGCAGGCGCGTGCCGCCTTCGAGCATCATCAGCGCGGGCGCATCGTTGCCGGCCTGCGCGTCGATTTCGTTGAGCAGCAGCACGCGGCGCAACGCGCGCGTCACGGGCTCGCTCAGGCCGGCGATCAGCGCCTGCTCGTCGCTGGAGAAATCGGCTGCGCCGTCGGCGCGGAACAACACCAGCGCGGCCCACGCGCCGTGGCCGTCGCGGAACACGGCGCGCAGTTCGTGCGCCAGCCCGTCGGGCGCCATCACGTCGCGGTAGCGTGCGCTGCGGCTGCGCTCGCCCTGCGTGGCGGCGTCGAGCGTGGCCACGGCTCGTTTGGCGCGCGCCAACTCGGCCAGACCGTTGACGTCGCCGTCGCTGAATTCGAGTTCGAGCATGCGCGGCGCATACACGGCGCTCACGCCATGTTCGTGAACGCCACCGGTGGGCAAGCTGGTGGCCGGGTCGAGCGTCATCGCGCACCAGCGGTCAGCGGGGACGTCGGGCTGTAGCGCCTGGTGCAGCGCGTGGAGCAAGGCACTGGGCGTGTCGGCGCGGCGGCACGCTTCGGCCGCCCGGCGCTGTCCGCGCGATATTTTTTCCATGGGCTCATTCTAGAAAGCGGCCAGCTGCGATCAAAACTCCAAAATTCCGGGATGGCCGACATCGGGTGGGGCGACGACGATTCGCACCATGAACACCACACTCCTCCCCACTCGGCCTCGCCTCGGCGAGCTCTTGCGTCCCGGCGATGCCGGATATGAACAGGCCCGCGCCGTCTGGAACGGCGCCATCGACCGGCGCCCCGCCTTCATCGCTCGCTGCCGCACCACGGCGGAAGTGGCCGCCTCGGTGCGCTTCGCGGCCGAGCATGAGCTGCTGCTGGCGGTGAAGGGCGGCGGCCACAGCATTCCCGGTTGGTCGGTGTGCGAAGGCGGGCTGATGATCGACCTGTCGTGCATGAAGCGCATCGAGGTGGATGCCGAGCGCCGCACGGCGGTGGCCGAGCCGGGGCTGCTGCTGCGCGAGTACGACGCCGCCACGCAGGCGCAGGGCCTGGCCTCGCCGGGAGGCGAGATCTCGCACACCGGCGTGGCCGGACTCACGCTGGGCGGCGGCATCGGCTGGCTGTCGCGGCGCCACGGCTTGGCCTGCGACCATCTGGTGCAAGCCGAGGTGGTGTTGGCCGACGGCCGCATCGTCACCGCCAGCGAGCACGAGCATGCCGATCTGTTCTGGGCGCTGCGCGGCGGCGGCGGCAACTTCGGCATCGTCACCCAGTTCAAGTTCCGCTTGCACCCGGTGGCACCGATGACGGCGGGCTTCGTGATGCACCCGGCCGCGCAGGCCCCGCAGGTGCTGCAGCACTACCATGCGCTGACACGTGAAGCACCCGATGCGCTGTCGCTGGTGGCGGCGTTGTTGTGTGCGCCGCCGGCGCCGTTCGTGCCGCAGGCGCTGCAGCTGCAGCCGGTGGTGGCGATCGCGGCCTGCCACGTGGGCCCGGTGCAAGAGGGGCAGCGGGCGGTGCGCGCCGTGCGTGAGTTCGGCAACCCCCCGGTCGACACCTTCGCCGTGCAGAACTACGTCGACATCCAGCGCTGGTTCGACGACAGCGTGCCGCATGGCCTGCATTACCACTGCCGCTCCGAATGGCTGAGGCCACTGGATGGCACTGCGATCGAGGCGCTGGTCGAGGCGGCGCGCTGCGCCACCTCGCCGATGTCGCAAGTGTTGGTGCGGCACATGGGCGGTGCGACTTCGCGCGTGGCGCCCGACGCCACGGCGTTTCGCTTTCGTGCGGCCGAGCACTTGTTGACGCTGGCCTCGGTGTGGCAGCCCAACGATGCGCAGCCGGGGCGCCATCGGCAATGGTGCCGCGATGCCTGGGCTTCGTTGCGCGGCGCATCGGCGGGCGGCGCGTACGTGAACCACCTCACCGACGAAGGCGAGGACCGCACGCGCGAGGCTTACGGCGCGCAGACCTGGGCGCGCTTGGTCGCGACGAAACGCCGGTACGACCCGACCAACCTGTTCCGAATGAACCAGAACATCCGGCCGGATTGAGCCACCGCCGCGGCGCCGCAGCGACTCAGGCCGTGATTTCGCGCGCGGCGATCGTGTAGCGGAACGTGTCGGGCGACAGCTCGTCAAAGCGGCCGTTGGCGTTTTCGCCTTGCGGGTACATCAGGAACGGCAGCGTGCCGCCGCCCGAGCGGCCCGGCAGCTTGATGTCGTGCGCGGTGTTGTAGGCGACCCAGTTGCCTTCCCAGCTGCCGAACAGCCCCTTCACCACCGGGGTGGCTACGGGGTTCGTGGGATCCTTGATCCACTCGGGTGTCTCCATGCGCATCACCTTGAGCGCGTCGCCCGGGTCCATCGCGACCCAGCCATACTGGCGCAGGAACACCTCGGCGCGGCAATGCTGCGACCCCTTGAGGCTGGCGGGGTTGGCGCTCAGCTCGCGATAGCCGAAGGCCGATGGCGCGACGCGCAGGCCGTAGACATCGCGCGCCGGAATGCCCACCGAGCGACTCAGGCCGACGAAGATCGCATTCAGGTCGGCGCACTTGCCGCCGAGGTTGCCGGTCTCGAGCATGGCCTTGATGTCGCCGATGCCGCAGCCGCGCACCGTGGGTTCGCGGTGCGCGTTGGCGATCACCCAGTCGTACAGCGCCTGCGCCTTCTCGACGTCGGTGTGGGCGCCGCGCGTCGCCTGCAGCGCCGTCTGGCGCACGATGCCGTCGGTGGGCAGCAACTCGGTGGGCGCCAGGCTGGCGTGCAGCAGCGCCGGGTCTTCGTTCACCGGTCCGCTTCGGCTCCACTCGACCGCTCGATTGCGCGTTTGCACGCGGCTGGTCAACTGCAACGTCGGTGCACCAACCGTCGGCGGGAACTCGGCGTACAACATGCGCACACCGCGCGCCGGGTCGGACGCGATGTGCACCGTCGCCGCGTTGCCGCTCCAGTTGTTGTCGATCGGGCGCTGGTACTCGGTGTCGACGTCGGGCACCGGCAGCCACACGCGCGTCGTGCCGTGCGCCTCGGGCACGTTGACCGTGGTGGTGAGCTCGAAACTGCGCCAGGCGCCCACCTGCGGCGCGAAGCGCCGCACCTGGGCAGCGGCATGCCGCGGCAGCGCGGCGATCGCGAGGGCGGCGCAACCGGTCTTCAGGGCGTCGCGACGTGTCGGGTGAAGGTCCATGGGCGTGCTCCTTGCGGGGGAGATTCTGGTTCAGATTGGCTTTGCGCGCAGGCCGTCGCGCGGCGCGCAGGTGCGAAAGCCCGCGTGGACGTCATTGCGATCGGGCGCAAAGAAGTTGCGGTAACGGGTATGCCGGATGCGCGGATGCGTCGCGAACGAGCCGCCGCGCAGCACCTGCCGCGTGTGAAACCAAGGTGCCGAATAGTCGCGGTACGGGTGAGCGACGAAGCCGGGGTAAGGCGCGAAGGCGCTGGCCGTCCACTCCCACACCTGGCCCCATTCGAAGGCGCGGTCGAGCTGTTCGGCGGCGTGTTCCCACTCGGCTTCGGTCGGCAGACGGCGGTCAGCCCACGCGCAATAGGCCTGCGCCTCGAAGCCCGACAGGTTCATGGCGGGCAGGGCCGGGTCGATGTCGCGCCAGCGGCCGAACGTGTGGCGCTGCCACGCCGTGCCGGTGCTGCGCAGGTAGCGCGGCGCCTGCAAGCCCTGGCCTTGCAGCCAGGCCCAGCCGGGGTCGCTCCAGTGTTCACGGCGTCGATAGCCGCCGGCCTCGACGAAGCGCAGATAGTTGCCCCAGGTGACAGGCGCCGTGTCGATACGGTAATCGTCCAGCGGCACCTCGTGGCGGGCGAGTTCGTTGTCGAATGCAAAGCCTTCGGTGGGCGCGCCCAGCGCATGCAGGCACGCTGCCAGTTCGGCTTCGGCTGTGGGCCCGTGGCACGCGGGGGCCCAGCCGTCGAGCGCGATGCCCAGGTGCTGCGCCATGTAGACCGCCGCCTCGTGGTGCATGTCCTCGTGGAACAGACTGAGCCTGAAAAAGTACAGCGCGTCGTCGTCGCCGTCGCCGCCAGCACGCAGCAGCGCCAGCGACTCTTGCAGGCCCGCGGCGAGGTCGTCGCGCAACGCCTGGGCCGTCGGCAGCGGAAATCGCCAACGATCGGTGTGTGCGACGCGACCCGAATCGAACATCGCATCGGCGCCGGCGCGGCGCGAGGGCAGCCGCGGCGCGTCGGGATCGGCCGCCGTGCCACGCTGCCGCTGCGGATTGCGGCGCAACCACCACTCCTGAAACCATCCCACATGCCCGAGCTCCCACAGCGGCGGGTTCAACTGGGGCGAATAGGGCACGACGAAGCGGTTCGGGCCCAGCGCCTGTTCATAGGCGCCGAAAGTCGCCAGCGTGCATTCACGCGCGTCGCGCAACGCCAACGACAGCGCCGTCGCGTCGGCAGCGCGCGCCGAGGAGGCTTGGCTCGATCCGCTCGACATGCTCGGTTATAACGCGCGCGTGCGGCAGCGTCACTCCGTGGGCATCGTCACGCCGGCCAGCCGATCGTCGAACAACGGCAACTGGCAGACGGCGTGGCGATGGTCGCGGTTGCTCGGCAAGCACTACGACGTGGTCTTGCTCAACGAGTGGCGGGGCGAGGCGGTGGACGTGCTGCTGGCCCTCCATGCGCGCCGCTCGGCGCCGTCGATCGCCGCTTGGCATCGCGCCGGGCGCGGTTCGCTGGTGGTGGTGCTGACCGGCACCGATCTGTACCGCGACATCGACCACGACGCATCGGCCCAAACCTCGCTCACGCAAGCGGACCATTTGATCGTCTTGCAGGAGTTGGGGCTTCGCCGCTTGCCGCCGGCGCTGCGCAGCCGGTGCACCGTGTGCTTCCAGTCCTGCGGCAGTCGCAAGCCGCTGCCCAAGACTGGCCGGCATCTGCGTGCCCTGATGGTGGGCCACCTGCGCGAGGAGAAATCGCCGCAAGCATATTTCGAGGCGGCGCGGCTGTTGAGCACGCGCCACGACATCCTGCTGGACCACATCGGCGCGCCGCTCGACGCGGCGCTCGGTGAGCAGGCGCGCGCCTTGTCGCAACGCAACGGCCGCTATCGGTGGCTCGGCGAGCTCGATCACGACACCACGCGCCGCCACATCCAATGCGCACACGTGCTGGTGCATGCCAGCCGGCTCGAGGGCGGTGCCCATGTGATCGCCGAAGCCGTGCGCAGCGGCACGCCGGTGATCGCCTCGCGAGTCGACGGCAATGTGGGCATGCTCGGTGCCGACTACACCGGCTACTTCGAATGGAACGACGCCAACGCGCTGGCCGGTTTGCTGCAGCGGGCCCGCGACGACCCGGACATGCTGCCTGGTTTGGCCGAACAGTGCCGGGCGCGCGCGCATCTGTTCGAGCCGGACCGCGAGCGCTCGACCTTGCTGCGATTGTTGAGCGAACTGATCCGGCGTGAGCCCGTCGCCGCCTATAACCCGTGGCAAGCTTCAGGTTGAGCACGGGAGGTAGACTGTCCGGAGTCTTCCGGAGAGGTACGTGTGACGCGGGCTGCTCCGACATCGGCGAGAGTTCAGAATGAATCGCTTACTCCACTTGAAGGTCGGTTGATGGCCGCGAAGAAGGCGGCCTGAGAAGTGAAACCCGGGTCACCGCCCGACGACGGGCGACGGCGATTTCATGGTCGCATGCTGGCCGGCGCGCTGGCGGTGCATCTGCCCGCGTTCGCGGCCGAAGACGAGCGCCCCGTCACGGGCCAGTGGGTGCATGCCTATGCCGCTTTCGGCCGCCCGCTGCTCGGCCCGGACTTCACGCACTTCCCCTATGTGAACCCCGACGCGCCCAAGCGCGGCACGCTGTATCTGTCCAATCCCGACCGCCGGTCGAGCTTCGACAAGTTCAACTACTTCACGCTGAAGGGCGAAGCGCCGGCCGGGCTGATGCACTTCATGCACGAGACGCTCGCTTGGCGCGGCAGCGACGAGCGCATGACGATGTACGGCCTGCTGGCGCAGGAGATGTTCGTCGCGCCGGACAAGTCGTCGATCACGTTCCGCCTGCATCCGAAGGCGCGCTTCTCCAACGGCGATCCGGTGCTGGCCGAAGACGTGAAGTTCAGCTTCGACATGGTGGCCGGTCCGAAGGCCGACCCCGGCTGGCAGTCGATCCTCGCCGTCGCCTCGGCCGCGGTGGTGGTCGACGAGTGCACGGTGCGCTTCGACATGAAGGAGCGCAGCAACGACGCGCTGTTCCAGATCGGTACGCTGATGCAGGTGTTCTCGCGCAAATGGGCGCCGGACAAGGCGTTCGACGAGATCGTCACCGAATACCCGATCACCAGCGGCCCGTACGCGATCTCCAAGGTCGAAGGCAGCCGCCGCATCGAGTTCACGCGCCGGCCCGACTACTGGGCGCGCGATCTGCCGGTGCGGCGCGGCTTCTTCAACTTCGACCGCGTGGTCTACCGCTACTACCAGGACGAGGACGTGTCGACCGAAGCCTTCAAGGCCGGCGAGTTCGACATCCTGCGCACCTACGGCGCGCGCGTGTTCGCGCGCCAGCACCGCGGCCCGAAGTGGGACGACGGCCGCATCGTCAAGGTCACCTACGAGACCGAGACCGTGGAGGCGTTGCAGTCCTACCAGCTGAACCTGCGGCGCCCGATCTTCCAGGACATCCGCGTGCGCGAGGCGCTCGGTCTGAGCTGGGACTTCGAGCAGAGCAACCGCTACAAGACCTTCAAGCAGGCCGACAGCCTGTTCAACAACTCCGAGTTCGCGGCCGATGGGCTGCCGTCGGCTGGCGAGCTGACGCTGCTGGAGCCGTATCGCGCCGAGCTGCCGAAAGAAGTGTTCGGGACGCCGTACCGCGCGCCGCGCACCGAAGACGGCCCGCTGGCGGTGCGGCGCAACCTGCTGAAGGCGCGCGCGCTGCTGGAGGCCGCCGGCTGGAAGCTGGCAACCGACGGGCAGCTGCGCAATGCCAAGGGCGATCCGTTGGAGTTCGAATACCTGAACGGGGGCGAGAACGTGGCGCGCGAGATCGAGTGGGCGCGCAACCTGCAAAAACTCGGCATCAAGCTGAACATCCGCAAGGTCGACTACGCCTTGTTCTCGCGCCGACTGCAGGAATACGATTTCGACACCGTCACCATCGTCGAGGGGCACTACACGCTGCCCAACGTGTCGGACTACGTGCGCATCTACGGCAGCAAGTCGGCCGACGAGAAGGGCAACGGCAACTACCGCGGCGTCAAGAGCCGGTGCGTCGACCACATTCTCGACGCCATGGGCCGCGCCGAGACGTTCGCGCAGCTGCGCGATGCCTGCCGCGCGCTCGACCGCGTGGTGATGTGGAACCACTGGCAGGTGCCGCAGCTGTACGCGGCCAACATCCCGATGTCGTACTGGAACAAGTTCGCCATGCCGGACAAGCGGCCGCGCTTCTTCACGGTATCGGTCACGCAAGACCTCGAACCACAGCTCGCCTGGCCGGAACTCACTTGGTGGGCGAAAGGCTGAAAGCATGAGACCTCCGCGCTCGCTTCGCTCGCTGCCCCCCGAGGGGGCGCGTCAGTACCTTCGGACGGCCGGGCGGTACTGACATGTTCGGCTACATCCTCAAGCGCGTCCTGCTGATGATCCCGACGCTGATCGGCGCGCTGACCGTCACCTTCGCGGTCATTCAGTTCGTGCCGGGCGGTCCGGTCGAGCAGGCGCTGACCAAGGGCCGCATCGGCGCCAGCCGCGACTCGGCGTACCGCGCCCGCGGCGACTCCGACGCCAAGCAGATCGAGGCGCTGAAGAAGCTGTACGGCTTCGACAAGCCGGTGCACGTGCGCTATGCGGAGATGCTGGCCGGCTTCGCGCGCTTCGAGCTGGGCACCAGCTTCAGCCAGAACAAGCCGGTGTGGCAGCTCATCCGCGAGAAGCTGCCGGTGTCGGTGAGCCTTGGGCTGTGGACCTTTCTGGTGTCGTATCTGATCTCGCTGCCGCTGGGCATCGCCAAGGCGGTGCGCGATGGCAGCGCGTTCGATCTGGCGACCACGCTGGCGGTGCTGGTCGGCTACGCGATTCCCGCCTTCGTCCTCGGCGTGCTGCTGATCGTGCTGTTCGCCGGTGGCAGCTTCTGGGACGTGTTTCCGCTGCGCGGGCTGGTGTCGGAGAACTGGGCCGAGCTGTCGTGGCCGGCGCGCATCACCGACTACTTCTGGCACCTGGCGTTGCCGCTGACCTGCCTGGTGATCGGCAGCTTCGCGACCATGACCTTCCTGACCAAGAACACGTTCATCGAAGAGATGCGCAAACAGTACGTGCTGGTGGCGCGCGCCAAGGGCCTGTCGCAGCGGCGCGTGCTGTGGAAGCACATCTTCCGCAACGCGCTGATCCCCATCGTCACCGGCTTTCCGTCGGCGTTCATCGGCGCCTTTTTCACCGGCGCGCTGCTGATCGAGACGCTGTTCTCGCTCGACGGGCTGGGGCTGCTGGGCTACGAGTCGATCATCCGGCGCGACTATCCGGTGGTGCTGGGATCGCTCTATCTGTTCACGCTGATCGGCTTGGTCGTCAAGCTGGTGTCCGACGTGATGTACACGCTGGTCGACCCGCGCCTGCAGTTCGGGGCGGTGGGGCGATGAGCAGCCTGGTTCCATCCATCGCGCTGTCGCCCGGGCGGCGGGCGTGGCTGCGGTTCCGGCGCAATCGCGTGGGCTTCGTGTCGTTCTGGCTGATGTTGGCGCTGCTGCTGGTCAGCGGCGCGGCCGAGCTGGTGAGCAACGACCGGCCGTTCGTCGCCGTCTACGAAGGCCAGTGGACGTTCCCGGTGGCGCACAACCCGCCGGAGCGCGCCTATGGCGGCGATTTCGAAACGCCCACCGACTGGAGCGACCCGTTCATCGCGCAGCAGTTCGCCAAGCCCGGCAACTGGCGGCTGCACACGCTGAACCGGAACTCGGCGGCGTCGATCGACACGGTGCAGCGCGATCCGAACCCCGCGCCGCCGAACGCGCGCCACTGGCTGGGCACCGACGAGGCCGGGCACGACATGGCGGCGCAGCTGCTCTACGGTTTTCGCGTCAGCCTGCTGTTCGGCCTGGCGCTGACCGCGGTGGGCACGGTGATCGGCCTGCTGCTGGGCGCGGTGCAGGGCTATTTCGGCGGCCGTGTCGACCTCGGCTTGCAACGGCTGATCGAGATCTGGGCCTCGATTCCGGAGCTGTACCTGCTGATCATCTTCGCGTCGATCTTCGCGCCGTCGATCCTGCTGCTGCTGGTGCTGCTGTCGCTGTTCGGCTGGATCGGGCTGTCCAACTACGTGCGCGCCGAGTTCCTGCGCAACCGCGGGCTGGAGTTCGTGAAGGCCGCGCGCGCGCTCGGGCTGTCGAGCGGACAGATCATCTGGCGTCACGTGCTGCCGAACTCGCTGACGCCAGTGATCACGTTCCTGCCGTTCCGCATGAGCGATGCCGTGCTCGCGCTGGTGTCGCTCGACTTCCTCGGCCTGGGCGTGCCGCCGGGCACGCCGTCGCTCGGCGACCTCGTGCGTCAAGGCAAGAACAATCTCGACGCGTGGTGGATCATCGTGCCGACCTTCATCGCGCTCACCGTCACGCTGCTGCTGCTGACCTTCATCGGTGAGGCGCTGCGCGACGCCTTCGACACGCGCAAGTCATGAGCGCTCTACTAGAGGTCGATCGTCTGTCGGTGCGCTTCGGCACCAGCACCGTTGTCGACGACGTCTCGTTCTCGATTTCGGTGGGCGAGAAGTTCGCGCTCGTCGGCGAATCGGGCTCCGGCAAGTCGATCACCGCGCTGTCGGTGCTGCGGCTGGTGGACAGCGCGACGACGACCGGCGCGATCCGCTTGGGCGGCGAGAACCTGGTCGGCAAGGGTGAGCGCGAGATGCGCGGCATTCGCGGCGCGCGCATCGGCATGATCTTCCAGGAGCCGATGACGGCGCTGAACCCGCTGTACACGGTGGGCAACCAGATCGCAGAGGTGCTCGAGCTGCATCAGGCGATGCGCCCGAATGCGGCGCGCGCGCGTGCCATCGAGCTGCTCGCACGCACCGGCATCCCGCAGCCCGAGCGCCGCATCGACGACTACCCGCACCGGCTCTCGGGCGGCCAGCGGCAGCGCGCGATGATCGCGATGGCGCTAGCCTGCAAGCCCGAGCTGTTGATCTGCGACGAGCCGACGACCGCGCTCGACGTCACGATCCAAGCCCAGATCCTGGCCTTGCTCGACGAGCTGCAAGCCGAGATGGGCATGGCGCTGCTGTTCATCACGCACGACCTCAACCTGGTGCGCCGCTTCACGCACCGCGTGGCGGTGATGGAGCGCGGCAAGCTGGTCGAACTCGGCGAGACCGCCGGCGTCTTCGGCGATCCGCAGCACGCCTACACGAAGAAGCTGTTGGCCAGCCGCCCGCAGCGTGTCGTGCAGCCGGTACCTGCCGATGCACCGCCGCTGCTGGAAGGGCGCGGCGTCGGCGTCGCATTCCCGGTGCGCAGCGGTTGGTTCAAGCGCACGGACTTTCACGCCGTGCTCGACGCCACGCTGCAGCTCAAGCGCGGCGAGACGCTGGGCATCGTCGGTGAGTCGGGCTCCGGCAAGACGACGCTGGGCATGGCTTTGCTCGCGCTGCAACCCATCGCCGGCGGCGAGGTGCGGCTGGACGGCGAACGCATCGACAACGCCGGGCGCGACACGCTGCGCCGCATGCGTCGGCGCATGCAGGTGGTGTTCCAGGATCCCTTTGCGTCGCTGTCGCCGCGGCGCACGATCGGCCAGATCGTCGGCGAAGGGCTCGCGCTGCACCAGCCCGAGCTCGCCGTCGCCGAACGCGACAGGCTCGTGCTCGCGATGCTCGACGAGGTGGGCCTGTCGGAGCGGCAAGGCGTTGCGCATGTGCTGCAGCGCTACCCCCACGAGTTCTCCGGCGGCCAACGCCAGCGCATCGCGATCGCGCGCGCCGTCGTGCTGCAACCCGAGCTGCTGGTGCTCGACGAGCCGACCTCGGCGCTCGACGTCTCGGTGCAACAGCAGGTGCTGCAGCTGCTGGGCGAACTGCAACGGCGCCATGGCCTGGCCTATGTCTTCATCAGTCACGACCTGGCGGTCGTGCGCGCGATGTCGCACCGCGTGATGGTCATGCAGGCTGGCCGCGTCATCGAGGAAGGCGAGGCCGAAGCGCTGTTCGCGGCGCCGCGCGAGGCCTACACGCGCGAGCTGCTCGCGGCCGCGCAACTGGAGTAGGTCGGCACGTCGCCGGAGGATCAGCCCGCTCCCGGGCCGCTGGCATCGCCGCCCTTTCCGCCGTCCGGCGGCCTTCGCCAGAGCAACCAGATGCACACGATTGCCAGGGCGATCGGTATGCCGAATCGGATGAGCCGCTCTTGCCACGGCATCATCTCGCGCAGCGCCCTCTCGAGGAACCGCGACGTGATCAGCTCCGTGAAGAACCAATAGACCGCCGCGCCCAGCAGAGCGAGGAGCGCCATCGCCGTTCTGAGCATGACGCGCCTCGGGTCGCTTCAACCAACGGTCTGTGCCGGCGCGGCGGCCATCGACGCCGCGCTCGCCGCAGCAGGCGCCCGACGCAATTGCCGGCGCAGGATCTTGCCGATGTTGGACTTCGGCAGGGGCTCTTTGCGGAACTCGACGATCTTGGGCACCTTGTAGCCGGTCAGGTGCTGCCGGCAATGCTCGAGCAGGGCCTCTTCGGTGAGCGCCGGATCCTTCTTCACCACCACGATCTTGACAACCTCGCCCGAGCGCTCATCGGGCTCGCCGATGGCCGCCACCTCGGCCACGCCCGGGTGCAGCGCCACGGCGTCCTCGATCTGGTTCGGGAAGACCTTGAAGCCGGAGACCACGATCATGTCCTTCTTGCGGTCGGTGATCCGGAAGTAGCCGCGCTCGTCCGCGTAGCCCATGTCGCCCGTGCGCAGCCAGCCGTCCCGGGTGAACACCTTCGCGGTCTCGTCGGGGCGGTTCCAGTAGCCCGGCATCACCTGCGGGCCGCGCACGCTGATCTCGCCGACCTCGCCGACCGCGAGCTCGTTGTCGTCTTCGTCGAGGATCGCGACCTCCGTCGACGGAACCGGCACGCCGATCGTCCCGGTCCAGTCCTCGATGTCCAGTGGGTTGGAGATCACCACCGGCGAGGTCTCGGTCAGGCCGTAACCTTCGACGATGGCCACGCCGGTGCGCTGTTTCCAGCGCTCGGCCACCACCCGCTGCACGGCCATGCCTCCGGCACTGGTGAGCTTCAGAGTGCGTGTGTCCACTTGCGCGAACTCGGGCGCATCGAGCATCGCCCGGTACAGCGTGTTGACGCCGATGATGACCGTGAAGGGGTACTTCTTCAGGTCGTGGATGTAGGCGTCCATGTCTCTCGGGTTGGTCACCAACACCGTGTGCATGCCCATCTTCAGGAACACGAGACAGGAGGTCAGCGCGAAGACGTGATACATCGGCAACGGGCAGACGAACACCTCCTTGCCTTCCACCAGGTCGCGCGCCAGCCAGGCCGAGGTCTGCTGCACGTTGGCGATCAGGTTGCCGTGCGTCAACACGGCGCCCTTGGCCACTCCGGTCGTGCCGCCGGTGTACTGCAGGAAGCCGGTGTCGCCGTGGCTCAGCGGCACGTCCTCCACCTCCAGCGCGTGCCCCGCACGCAGCGCGGCGTTGAATTCGGTGGCGCCCCCGATCTTCCATGGCGGCACCATGTGCTTCACGTACTTCACCACGACGTTGGTGACCAGCTCCTTGACCACCGGAAACATGTCGCCGACCTCGGTCGTGATGACGGCCGGTCTGAGCGCCGGGTTCCTGTCCAGCACCTCCTGCAAGGTGTGGGCGAAGTTCTCCAGCACCACGATGGCCGCGGCACCCGAATCCTTGAGCTGATGCTCGAGCTCGGATGCGGTGTACTGCGGATTGACGTTGACCACCACGAGGCCGGCCCGCAGCACGCCGAACAGCGCCACCGGGTACTGCAGCAGGTTGGGCATCATGATCGCCACTCGGTCGCCCTTGTGCAGGCCCAGCGACTTCTGCAGGTAGGCGGCGAACTGGCGGCTCGAGCGCTCGAGTTGCGCATACGTCATCGACGCCCCCATGTTGCTGTAGGCGGGCGATTCGCCGAAGCGCTCGCAGCTGCGCAGCAGCATGTCCTTCAGCGAGGCAAACTCATTCAGCTCGATCTCGGCGGGTATCCCGCGCGGGTAATGACTCAACCAGATGCGTTCCATATCGACCTCTCGCTCGCCTGCCGTCGAACCCCCGTCTCCAGGGACCTCGTGCCGCCATTGAACCGCGACCGCGGATGCGATTCAATGGCGTCGGCTGCCATCGTTGATCTGCGTCAGGGCCGCGCGCGACAGGGGCCGCCTGTGCCAGTGGTCACCCGATCACGCCGCCGCGGGCACCGGGGTGCGCGGCATCGGCACGAAGCGCGGCAAGGCCTCGACTCGCGCCACCCAAGCGCGGACATGCGGGTACGCATCCAGCGAGATGCGGCCTTCGGGGGCGTGCGCGGTGTACGAGTAGCAAGCCACGTCCGCGACGGTGGCGGTGCTTCCGCACAGAAACTGCGCGTCCGTCAGGTGCTGGTCCATCTGCTGCAGCAAGGCATGCGCCAGCCGGGTTGCCGCAGCCACGTCGTACGGAAAGCCAAACAGAACGGCCGCTCTGGCCTGAGCAAGCCCGAAGGCCATCTCGCCCGATGCGACTGACAACCAGCGCTGCACGTCTGCCGCCTTGGCAGGATCCAGCGGCAGCCAGCGCTCGCCGCCGAACTTGGAAACGAGGTAGATCAGGATCGCCGTCGAGTCCGAGATCGTGACGTCGCCGTCGCGCAGCACCGGCACCTGACCGAACGGGTTCATGCCGAGGAACGGGGCGCGCTTGTGTTCGCCGCTGCCGAGGTCGACGGCTGTCGTGTCGAAGGGCAGGCCGAGCAGCGACATCATCAGCCGCACGCGGTGGCAGTGACCCGACAACTCGAAGTCGAACAGTGACAGGCGGGAAGGTGAGTGGTTCATGGATGGATTCCGGTTGGGTGAGACACCTCAGACCAGGCTGAGTACGCGCTCCACGATAGGGAGGCGGCGCCGCGCGATCTGTAGCAAACGCTACGGACCTCATGTGCCCGCTGTGCCTCAGGCCAACGTAGCCATTGCTACAGACGTGATGCGAGCCCGACACATAACGTCCGTGGTTTGGCGAGACAGAGGAGGTGATGGCATGACCCGAATCCAAGCGTGGTCGGCGGCGCGCGCGGGCGATCCGTTCAGTCTCGCGGAGTTGCACCTGGACTCACTCGCGCCCGACGACGTGGAGGTCGCGGTCGAGCACTGCGGGCTGTGCAGTGCCGACGTGTCGATGTGGCAGGACCGTTGGAAGATCACGCGCTTCCCCTTCGTGGCGGGCCATGAAGTCGTCGGCCGCATCGTGGCGGTGGGCTCGTCGGTCGATGCCAAGCGCCTCGGCCAGCGCGTCGGGGTGGGCTGGCTCAACGGCAGCTGCATGACGTGCTGGAGATGCCTGGCCGGTACGCAGCACCTGTGTCCTTCCAAGCGCCGCACGATCTTCGCGCAGCCCGGCGGGTTCGCGTCGCGCGTGCGCAGCCATTGGGCCTGGGCCATTCCGCTGCCGGACGCACTGGACTCGGCGAGCGCAGGGCCGTTGTTCTGTGCCGGGATCACCGTCTTTCGCCCGCTGATCGATTTGCCCGTCGCGCCGACCTGGCGGGTCGCCGTGGTCGGACTCGGTGGACTGGGCCACTTGGCAGTCAAGTTCCTCAAGGCATGGGGCAACGAAGTCATCGTCTTCACCTCCAGCGACTCGAAGGCCGACGACGCTCGCCACTGGGGTGCGTCGAGCGTCGTGTCCACCGACGCCAGTGATCGCGAGGTGACCGAACCGGCGGGCTCGATCGATCTCATCGTCGTGACTGCATCGGCGGCGCTCGACTGGCCGCGCCTGTTCACCACGCTGGCGCCGCGCGGTCGCGTTCACGTGCTGGCCACGCTGGCGCAGCCGATTCCCGTGCCGTCATCGGTGCTCGCGGGCGCAGATCGGTCGATCAGCGGGTCGTCGACCGGCTCGCCGTTCGCGGTCAAGACGATGCTGGACTTTTGCGCCCGCCACGACCTTCGTCCGCAGGTGGAGCGCATGCCGATGAGCCGCATCAACGAGGCGATGGCCCGTCTCGATTCGGGCGAGGCTCGCTATCGAATCGTGCTCGATGCGGACTTCGATTGAGGCGTCAGGCGGCGCGGCTGTCGGACATCGCAGCCTTGCGGCGAGGCGGAAACAACCACCATGCTGCCCCGACCAGCAGCGCAAACAAGGAGTAGCCGAGCGCAAACACCCAAGGCGGCGCGTTGTAGTACAGCAGCCACTGAAGCCAATGCTCGACGAAGCTGCCGCGGTAGGTGGCGGCGTTGGCCTGCGCGCGAAGAGACATCTCGAACACGGTGAGTGGGCAGCTGATGCCCAGCCATGCTTCGGCCGCCACGATGACGATGGCGCCCAGATGGGCGACGCGAAACCAAATCGCATGGACCCACGGCCACGAACGACGGTGGCCGACAACGACCCAGACGAGGCCGCCGACGACGAACCCGACGAGGGCGACATGCGCCATCAGCACCAAGTCGGCCAGCAGCTGGTAAGTCCGTTCGGTCAGCAAGCGGCACACCCCGAGCAAATCGGACGATCAGGCATAAACGCCCCGTCCATGATCACCTGGCCCCTGCGCTGCGCGACAACAATTGCGTCCGTCGCGCGACACCCGAACCGACTTCTCGATGACGATGTGAATCCTGCTGGTCGAAGATGACGCCATGATCGGCAAGGCGGTCCTGCGGCGGTCACCGGTTCGCAGACTGGCCGGTGAATCGGGCGGCGGTGGCATGGGGCTGGCCATCGTGCGAGCGATCGCGCAGCGGCATGGCGCGGGGGTTCAGCTTGCACACGCCGCCATCGGGGCGCGGGCTCGAGGTGCGCGTGGTGTTCCCACCTGTCGGCACCTGAACGCGCGCATCAATCGGCCGCCGACAGGCCCGACGCGGTGACCTGCTCGAGGATCCTGCTCATGGGCTGCAGTCGAATGCCGGCATCGCTCAGCCGGGTCACCAAATCGGGATCGGCGAGCACCCGAAGCTCTTCGGCGCGCGCCGCCAAGATGGCATCGCTGTCATTCGTGGCAAGGCTGGGGTGACACATCAGCAGGTCGCCTTCGCAGGCCGCGCGCAACCATGCGGCCAGTCGTTGGCCGTAGCGCAGCGAGCCGGCCGCGAAGGGGTAGACGCCCAGCAGATGCCGATTCTGCGGATAACCCAGGCGCCGAGCCAGCGAGGCCAGGCCGCCGGCCCCGAGCCGCTCGATGACCCAGGGCTTGACCCGGTCGCGCCAGGTCGGGTGCTGAGCGGCTCCGAGCCCGCGCGGCCTGCGTGTCGAGCGCAACCAAGGCCTGAGCCGGCCATAGCGTTCGCCGAGTTCCGCGAGCAGCTCGTCGCGAACGATCGGGAACTGGTGCACATGCTGATGCCCGTCGACATACATCGGGCCGCGTCCGAGCACCTGCTCGAAGGCGTCGAGTTGGGCCTTGATCTCCGCGCGCACGGCCTGGCGGTCGAGCCGCTGCAGGAAGCTGTCGCGAATCAGGGTCTTCAAGGGCCGGGCCGTTCGCGGCAACAACGGCGATTCGGTCAGATCGAGGTGCAGTCCGAGGTCGACCTGCAGGGGTTCGAGCCGCCGCAGCAGCGGCCCCCCCGCAGGCCAGGCAGCGGCGCCGACCATGCAGCCGATCGCCTGGGCGCGACCCAGGTCGGCGAGCCGCAGCGCGGCCTGATTGATGCCGCCGTGCAGGCCGAAGTCGTCGACCGCGATGCAGATCGCGCGCTCGCGGCTATGCTCCGGCGCAGCATGCACAGGCACGGGGTCTTTCGAATTCGACGGCCGGGACGTGCCACTCAACGAGGCCGCATCGGCTGGTTCGTCGCCGTCGGATGCGCTGCGGCCATCGTGCACTGGGCGGTCGTCGTCACCCTGGTGGGCGATTGGGGCTGGCGCCCGCTCGTGGCAAACGTGATCGGCTGGCTGGTGGCCTTCACGGTGTCTTTCGTCGGGCACCATCGCCTGACCTTCAGCGGCCATGGCGCGTCGATCCGATCCTCGGCCGCGCGCTTCTTCGTGGTGTCGGCCGGCGGCTTTACCGTCAACGAGGTCAGCTACGCACTGCTGCTGAAGTGGAGCAACCAGCGCTACGACCTGATTCTCGCGGTCGTGCTGGTCGCGGTGGCTGGTGTCACCTATCTGCTGGGCCGGCACTGGGCTTTCCTTCGCAGCGAAGCGAACTGAACGTGGCCGTCGAATCGGGACCGATTCTCCACAACGTGGTGTCGCGCGCGCTGAACGCGACCTTCGCGGTCTGCAGGAACGGGTAGCGCGCGACAGCCGATGCCGGACCGATCACCCAACTGACGGGTGAGCTGCACACCGCACCAGGCAGCGCCGCCGGCAGCACGAGGGCCCAGTCGGCGCGTGCGGCCGAGAACTGAGCGGCGTCGGCCAACTCCTTGCGCCAGTTGTCGCGCGTTTGCACATCGGCACTCGCCCAGTCGTCGACCACGCGCGCCGGATCCTTGAGCCTCGCGTAGAAGGGCACGTCGTAGTAGTACCCTGCGAGCATGAACACGGGCTCGGCCGCTGCATGTTGAGCGCTCAGCGTCGACCCCAGGTCACGCAGCGACTTCGGCGGCCGCAATGCCAGGCCGACGACGATGCCCAGGCTTACGGTGCAGGTGGCAACGACGGTCGCAATCCACAGCCGCCGGGCACGAACCGATGGTGCTCCGAGTTGCACGAAACCGTCGGCCATCAGCGCCGCCAGCGGCGGCACGGCCGGCAGGATGTAGCCGACCAGCTTGGACCTCGGCATCGAGAAAAAGAGCACCACCATCAGCACCCACAGCCACAGCAGCAAACGAATCGGACTGCGCTCGGGGTCGGTGAGGTAGCCGCGCGTGAACAGGCGGTGCAGCCAGGGCAACCAGGGCAGGCTGAGCAACACCAGCACCGCCGGATAGAACCAGAACGGCTGCATGTTGTTGAAACCGGCCTGCGCGAAGCGCTTGAAGTGCTGCACGACGAAGAAGTAGTCGAGGAAGGGCGGGTAGCGCGACTGCATGGCGACGAACCATGGCGCGGCGAGCAACAGGAACAACAGCGCGCCGGGAATCCAGATGAGCGCCACCAGCGCCCGCCAGCGCCGCAGCATCAGCAGCCAGACCGCCACCACCAGCGCCGGGATCACCAGTCCGATCAGACCCTTTGCCAGCACGCCGGCTGCGGCCATCGCGTAGGCGAGCGCGAGCGCCGTGCGGTGGGGCAGACCGCGCTCGATGGCGAGCGTGGCGTGGGCGAGCAAGACGATCGTCGCCGTGATGCAACCGGCCACCAGCATGTCCAGGTTGGCGTACTGTCCGCCGAGGTAGAACAGCGGCTGGGCCAGCAGCGCCAGCAGCGTGAGCCGGGCCGCGCGTTGGTCCGACCAGCGCCGGATGAACAGGTACAGCGACAAGGCGCCGAGCATTGCGCCGAACATGGGCGCGGCTCGAGCCGCCCATTCGTGCAGACCGAACAGCGACATCGCGCCCGCGGTGATCCAGTAGAACAGCGGCGGCTTGTGGAAGAACGGCAGGCCGTTCAGCGTCGGTGTGAGCCAGTCGCCCGAGCGCATCATTTCCCAGGCCACGCCGACATAGCGGCCCTCGTCGGGCAGCATCAGCGGGCGCATCCATGCGGTGGCGGCAAGCCACAGCACGATCACTGCGGCGACGGCGGCGGGGTGGTCCCGTCCGCCGTCGCGCCGACCGTCGATCATGGGCGGGGCGCCTTCAGGCCCTGGCCCAGCTCGCGCTTGACCACGAACAGGGGCCGCGCCTTCACTTCTTCGAAGATGCGCCCGATGTACTCGCCCACGATGCCCAGCGAAATCATCTGCAGCCCGGCAAAGAGCATGAGGCTCACGACGATCGTCGTCCAGCCGCTGACGTCGCCACCGTACAAGAGGTATGTCGCGGTCAGGTAGGCGCCGTACAAGAAGGCCAGCGCCGCCAATGCAAACCCAACCAGGCTGACGGCGCGCAGCGGCCAGGTCGTGAAGGCGGTGAGCCCGTCGAGCGACAACCGGATCAGGCGCAGCGGGCTGAAGTGGCTGTGCCCCTGCGTGCGCTGCTCCGGCGCATACTTCACGGCAACGGCGGGAAAGCCGACCCATGAGTACAGGCCCTTCATGAAGCGGTTGCGCTCGGGCAGGGACAGCAACGCGTCCACGACCTTGCGATCCATCAGCCTGAAGTCGCCTGCACCGGCCGGCACCTCGAAGCGGTCGGCGGCATTGACCAGCGCGTAGAACAAGCGCGCACCCATGCGTTTGAAGACACCCTCGTCGCGCCGATCCTCGCGCACGGCATAGACCACATCGGCGCCGCTTCGCCAGTGTTTGACGAACGTCGGGATCAGCGACGGCGAGTGCTGAAGGTCGGCGTCCATCATCACCACCACGTCGCCGCACGCGGCCTGCAGCCCCGCCGTCAGCGCAGCCTCCTTGCCGAAGTTGCGTGACAGTTGAATCACGCGGAACCCGGACGATTGGGCCCAGGTCGCCGACAGCAGCGCTGTGGCATCGGTACTGCCGTCGTCGACCAGGATCACCTCCCAACGCGACGAACACTCGGTCAGCGTGCTGCTGAGCAACGGCAGCAGGCGCGCCAGATTGGCCGCTTCGTTGCGGCAGGGGATCACGCACGACAGCGCGAGCGGCCGGTATTCGCGGGCCAGAGCGTCGGTGCCTTCTGCAGCATGGGACGCCTCGTCTGCCGCTGCTACGCGGCCGACGGGGTGCGCGAGCCCCGGGGGAGCCCCGGCCGGGGGTGAAAGGGTTTGGTTCATGCGAGCCTGCGCAGACCGTACACAGAATATACAGTCTTGTCGACCTTCACTTGATCGACGCTCAAGCAGCGTCGGCCGTGAAGCACCTAGCCAAGCATGAGCCTGGTCAATCCACCGGCCGGTTCAGCAGCCAGGCGAGCACGCCCACCAGCAGGGCGCCGAACAGGATGGCGGCGCCCGCCGTCACCGCCAACCACTTGCCCATCGCGATCAGGATGTCCATGTCTCGCCAGCCAATGCACGGGTCCCCGGCGAGAGCCCTCTCTAGCCCACACTCAACTCATTGATGACGGCTCGCACCCCGGGCGCCGTCCAGGCCACGCCCTGTGCGGCATCGCGTTCCTGCCATGAGTGCACTTTGCCGGTGAGCTTCACGGTCGAGCCATCGACGTTGACCTGAATGTGCTTGGCCTCGCGGATCGCCTGACGTGTCAGCGCCTCTTCGATCTTGCGCGCCAGGTTGGTCGCCAGGGGCCTGATGCGCAGCGTGATCTCGTTGCTGATGCCCACCACCCCCATCAAGGGCCGGATGGCTTTTTCGACGCTGCGCCGCTGAAAATCCCAGTCGACTTCGCCGCGCAGCGTGATCCAGCCATGATCGACCTCCAGTTTGATCGCGTCCGACGGCACCAAGGTGCTCCACTTCAGCGCCTGCTCGGCGCTGATCGCGACGTCGGTGTCGCTTCGTCTGTGATCGAGTGCGAGCTTCACATCGAGCTCGAGTGCGATCGCCTTCACATCGGCAACCCGTCGCACGGCGTTGGCCGCCGCGTGCTTTTGAGCAAAGGTATCGATGTGGCCGGTCAAGGTCACGACCCCGTCCTTCGCCGCCACACCGATGGCCGTGGCGTCCACCGCCGGATCCCAGGCCAGTTCGGCCATCACGTCTCGCCTCAGATCGGCATCCGCTCTCATGATGTGCTCCTATTCAACGCAGGTTGACCTGCTACTCCCAGCGGCACGAGGTCCGCACCGCCAAGCGCCAAGGCCAATTTAGGCCGGTGGCTGCGCGGCGGCTTGCGTTGGATCACACGCCGGTGCCACGCGTCGCGATGTCGATCGAGCTGCGCGCGTTGATGTGCGTCAACGTCCTGTGCTGCCGGCGGCGTTCTCGAAATTTTGAGACACTGCCGTTGTTCGATGCCTTGACACCGGAGACACCATGGATCGCGCCAGCCAAGCCCAGTTGACGGCGTTGCGTGAATCGCTGAACCGCCGCTTGGTGGAGTTGCGCGCAGAGGTCCACGCCGCGCAACAGGCGCGGCTGGATTTGGGTGAGGCCGCCACGCACGAAGTGGGGGATCGCAAGGATGAAGCGGCGCAGCGGCAGGCCGAAGGTCTCGACAGCGCGCAGGAGCAGCGCGACATCGACGAGCTGGCTCAGGTCGAATCCGCATTGCAGCGGCTGGCTGCCGGCAATTACGGCACTTGCGCCGATTGCGGCGATGCGATCGCGCTGGAGCGCCTTCGGGTGCAGCCGGCAGCGCAGCGCTGCGCTGCCTGCCAGGTGATCCACGAACGCACGCAGGCGCGCGCGAGGTAGGGCGCGGTCCAGCGCCGCGGGCGTGAGTTCGGCACGAAGCCGGGTCGACAGGCCGCTGCCTACACGGCGCGCCAGCCCGTATCATTCGTCGACTCCGCCGAGGAACCTGCCACCGTGAACGGCCTTGCTCGCCGCCGCATGATCTGCACACTGGGTGCCGCTGCGCTCGTGTCCGGCCGCGCGGGCGTGCGCGCGGCTGAGACGACGCCAACGCGCGCCGGGCGCGCTCTGGCATTCGACAATCTTCACACCGGCGAGAAGATGGTCATCGAGTACTACGCGCAGGGCGGCTACGTGGCGCAGGCCCTGGCATCCGTCAATCAGTTGCTGCGCGACTTCCGCACCGGCGACGTCGGCGCCATCGACGTCGGGTTGCTCGACGTGCTGCACGGCCTGGCCACGTTGACCGCGAGCCAGCGGCCTTTTCAGATCATCTCCGGCTACCGGTCGCCAGCCACCAACGAAGCCTTGCGCCGGCACAGCAGCGGCGTGGCCCGCGACAGTCTGCACACCCGGGGCCAGGCCATCGACATTCGCCTGGCCGACGTGCCGCTGCAGGCGCTGCGCGACGCCGCGCGGTCGATGCGAGCGGGCGGCGTCGGCTACTACCCGGCCTCGGGCTTCGTGCACGTGGACACCGGCCGCATACGCACCTGGTAGTCACGAGGCGAGCCGCCGCGCCGTCGCCAGTGCACGCACCAGCGCGGCGTCGTGGCCGTAGATGTCGGGTGCGAAGCGCAGCGTCTGATCGGCAGGCGTGACCATCGCGGTCATGTAGAACAGGATCACCGGTATCGGCCGCGAGAGGTTGATGCGCAGCGACGTCGCGCCCGCCATCGCCTGCTCGATGTGGTCGCGCGTCCATCGCGGCTGGTCGTCGAGGACCCACTGCGCGAGCGTGACCGGATCTTCGACTCGCACGCAGCCATGGCTGAAGTCGCGCCGCACCTGGCCGAACAACTGCGTCGCCGGGGTTCCGTGCAGATATACGTTTTCGTCGTTCGGGAAGATGAACTTCAGCAGCCCCAGAGAGTTCTTCGGCCCGGGGCGCTGCCGCACACGCAGCGCGCCGCGTCGAAGTTGATCGAGAGTCTGGGCTCCGGCGAAGGCGACAGGCCCGTCGCTGCCGCGCACCACCTCCATGTCGTTGCGCTGCAGATAGCCGGGGTCACGCGCCAGGGCGGGCAGCACCTCGTTGACCAGGATCGAGCGCGGCACGTCCCAGTAGGGTCTGACGATCAGATAGCGCATCTCGTCGGACAACACCGGCGTTCGCGTGTTCAGCGCGCGTCCGACCACGACGCCCATGCTGACCGGTGCATCGGCGGGCAGTGCGCTGTCCCAGGCCCAGAGCCGGAACATCGGAATGTTGATGCCGATGAAGCGGCCCGCATCGAGATCGGGCAGCCAGCGCAGCCGCTCCAACGCGAGCTCGAGTTGGCGGATGCGTTGCGCGAGCGGAACGTTCAGCGCCGCCAGCGTGCCGCGGCCGATCACGCCATCGACTGCCAGGCCGTGGCGCTGCTGAAAACGGCGCACGCCCTGTACGAGTGTGCTGTCGTAGCGATCGGCGGACGATGGCGCATCCGCATCCAGATCGCCCAGCGCGACGAGCCGACGGTGCAATGCAAGGGCATCGCCGAATGGGTCGTCCGGCTCGACCGGCGCGGCGGCTGCGAGGCGACCGAATGAACCGTTGGCCTCGAGGGCACGGTAGCGCGCCAGCGCGTCGCGAAGCTTGCCGTATTGGGACAGACGAGGTCGCAGTTCGGCCGCCAACTGCACGAGCCGCCCCTGCGCGGCCGCGCTGTGCAGCAGCGCCGCGAGGTCGATCTCGGCATCGTGCCGGCGCGCGACCCGGAAGCCGACGCTGCGCGGATCGATGCGCCCGAAGTGCAGGTCATGCAGATAGCGCAGCAGCGCGCGCTCCAGGTCACCGTCGAATTCGGCTCGCGACGAAGACTGCGACGCGTTCGCGCCATCCAGCATCTCCGCGCGCTCGGCGAGTTCGGCTGCGTGGTAGTCGTCGGCCATCAGGCCGTCGACTGACGCGTCGCCCAGCAAGCGCAGGGCGACGTGCACGTTGGCGGTCGAGCGGCCGCTGGCATCCAGCCACGCGAATGGCGGCGCCGCCGCCGCCAGTGTATGAATCGGAAGCAGCAGCACCGCCAACCAGCAGCGCAGGCTTGTCATGGCATCGGTCTGGGCACGATGCGAAGCCTATCGGTGCGCTGGGCCGACCTCTTGACTCGAGTCAATGGCCTGCCATCGCCACGCAGTATTCTTGCGAGGCGCGAAAGTCGCGCTTGGGAGTGTCATTGCGTTGGCCGACAAGGGGCGCTCAGAGGTCCAGGTGCCGGGTGGGTGAGCGCGGCCGGCCGTGGTGCAGCCATGCCTAGCGCCCGCGCTCAGCCATCGGTGAGTGCCCACAGGAGGGCCTACTCCAATCTCCTGACGCATCGGTTCACCGGCTTTCTGCGGCATCGCCGCACGCTCAAACACTTCGGCCGGCACCCGCTGGGCGATGCGCTGGCGGGCCGAGGTCCGGCAGCACCGGCCTCGGAGAACCTGGCCCGTTCGCTGCTGCTTGCTGCGCGTGACGAGCCGCAAGCGGCGATCGCCCGCTTCGAATCGCACGCCGACGGATTGAGCACCCGCGAAGCCGCCGCCCGCCTGGCGCGTTCGGGGGCCAACGAGGTCGAACACGAGAAGCCGGTGCCGTGGTGGTTGCACCTGTGGCACTGCTACAGGGACCCGTTCAACCTGCTGCTCACGCTGTTGGCCGTGGTCTCGTACCTGAGCGCCGATACCAAGGCCACCACCGTCATCGGCGTCATGGTGGCACTCAGCACGCTGATTCGCTTCGTGCAGGAGGGGCGCTCGAAGCGGGCCGCCGAAAGTTTGAAGGCGATGGTCGGCAACACCGCGACCGTCATCCGGCGCGACAGCGCCGCCAAGGGGGCCGCGGCCCAGGGCGCGTCGAGGCAGCTCGAGATCCCGATCCGCAAGGTCGTGCATGGCGACCTGGTCGTGCTGGCGGCGGGCGACATGGTGCCTGCCGATTGCCGCATCCTGAATGCGAGGGACCTTTTCGTCGCGCAGGCCGCGATGACCGGCGAGTCGCTGCCGGTGGAGAAGTTCGCCGAGCGCCACGGCGATTCGCGCGACCCGCTGGAGCAGAGCAATCTCGCCTTCATGGGAACCAATGTGGTCTCGGGATCGGCCACCGCGCTGGTGGTCGCCACCGGCGGCCACACCTACTTCGGCGCGCTGGCGTCCAGGGTGTTGGCCAACGACCCCGCGCCCAACGCCTTTCAGATGGGGGTCAACAGCGTGGGCTGGCTGCTGATCCGCTTCGCGATGGTGATGGTGCCGATCGTGCTGCTGATCAACGGCTTCACCAAGGGCGACTGGCTGCAGGCGCTGCTGTTCGCGCTCTCGGTGGCGGTGGGCCTGACGCCCGAGATGCTGCCGATGATCGTGACCTCGACCCTGGCCAAGGGCGCGGTGATGCTGTCGCGCAGGAAGGTCGTCGTCAAGCGGCTCGACGCGATCCAGAACTTCGGCGCGATGGACGTGCTGTGCACCGACAAGACCGGCACGCTGACCCAGGACAAGATCGCGCTGGCCCGCAAGATCGATGTGCTCGGCAATCCATCGGACGAGGTGCTGACGTTCGCGTTTCTGAACAGCCACTACCAGACCGGGCTGAAGAATCTGCTCGATCGTGCCGTGCTCGCCGACGTCGAGTTGCCCGCCGAGCTGAAGCTCAAGCAGGACTACCGCAAGATCGACGAGATTCCGTTCGACTTCGAGCGCCGTCGCATGTCGGTGGTCGTCTCTCGGCGCGACGAGCACCACGTGTTGATCTGCAAGGGTGCGGTCGAAGAAGTGCTGGCGGTGTGCGCCCGGGCACGCTCGGGCAGCGGGCCCGCCGCGCAGGACGTGCCGCTCGACGCGGCCTTGCTCGAGCGCGTGCAGGGGGTGACGCGACAGCTCAATCAGGAAGGCCTGCGCGTCGTGGCCGTGGCCATGAAGGAGATGCCGCCTGCGCAGAACGTGTATTCGGTCGCCGACGAGATCGACCTGACCTTGGTCGGTTATGTGGCGTTCCTGGATCCGCCGAAGGAAACGGCCGCGCCCGCCTTGCAGGCCCTGGCGGCGCACGGGGTCGCCGTCAAGGTGCTGAGCGGCGACAACGAACTCGTCACGTCGTGCGTGTGCAGACACGTCGGTCTGTCGTCGGACCACGTGCTGCTCGGCTCGCAGGTCGAGGCCATGAGCCACGCCGAGTTGGCGATGGCCGTCGAACAGCACCAGCTGTTCGCCAAGCTCGCGCCGATGCACAAGGAGCGCATCGTGCGTGCGTTGCGCGCCAACGGCCATGTGGTCGGCTTCCTGGGCGACGGCATCAACGACGCGCCCGCGCTGCGCGCGGCCGACATCGGCATCTCGGTCGACTCGGCGGTGGACATCGCCAAGGAGGCGGCCGACATCATCCTGCTCGAGAAGAGCCTGCTGGTGCTCGACGATGGCGTCGTCGAGGGCCGCACCACGTTCTGCAACATGCTGAAGTACATCCGCATGACGGCCAGCTCGAACTTCGGCAACGTATTTTCCGTGCTGCTGGCCAGCGCCTTCCTGCCGTTCCTGCCGATGCTGCCGCTGCAGTTGCTGACGCAGAACCTGCTGTACGACATTGCGCAGACCGGCATCCCGTTCGACCACGTCGACCCCGAGCTGGTGAACAAACCGCTGAAGTGGAACGCGGCCGGGATCGGCCGTTTCATGATCTTCTTCGGGCCGATCAGCTCGCTGTTCGACATCTCCACGTTTGCGCTGATGTGGTGGGTGTTCGCCGCCAACTCGGTTGACACACAGGCGCTGTTCCAGTCGGGCTGGTTCGTCGTCGGCCTGCTGACGCAGACGTTGGTCGTGCACATGATCCGCACGCCCAAGCTGCCGCTGATCGAAAGCCGCGCCTCTGCAGCGTTGACCAGCACGACGCTCGTGATCATCGCCACCGGCATCTTCCTGCCGATGGGGCCGCTGGCCGAGTACTTCAAGCTGCAGCCGCTGCCCGCTGCGTATTTCGCGTGGCTGGCGGCCACGCTGTTGGCCTATTGCGCATTGGCCACCGCGATGAAGCGCCTTTATATCCGCCGCTACGGCTGGCAGTGACTCTCGGTGGGCCCCTTGTCGGGTGCCAGCGCGAGCACGAAGCGAAGCGCGTCGGTGTCGGAGCCGGCGGGGTCCAACACGAAACCTTGGGATCGCGCGAGCTGGCGCATCGGCTGGTTCTCGCGCAGCACGAGTGCCACCAGCCGCTGGGTGCCGCGCTGCACGAGAAGGTCGATCATCGTGCGCATCAGCAGGTGCCCGAGGCCGCGACCTTTCAGATCCGACCGAACGATGATCGCGAACTCCGCGTCGACGTTGTCCGGGTCGATCACCGCGCGCACCACCCCCAGCGTCTGCTCCGATCCATCAGGCGCCTTGCGTATCGCAATGAAGGCCATCTCGCGCGCATAGTCGATCTGCGTCAGGCGTGCCAGTTCGCTGCGCGGCAGCTCCCTGCGCACGCTGAAGAAACGCAGGCGCAGATCCTCCGGCTGCAACTGCTCGAGAAAACGTCGATGTTGCGGCCCGTCCTCCGGGCGGATGGGCCGGATCCCGATCGTCTCGCCCTGCCAGGTCACGGTGCGGGCGAGTTCGGCCGGATACGGCGTGATCGCGAAGCGGGCCGCGCCCGCGGGTGCCGCACGGTTCACGCGCACGCGCGCGTCCAGCGCGACCACGCCGTCGCCATCGGCCCACAGCGGGTTGATGTCGAGCTCGGCCAGTTCGGGCAGGTCGGCCAGCATCTGCGACAGCGCGATCAGCACGTCGCAGATGGCGTCGAGCTTGGCCGGCGGGTGGTCGCGATAACCCGCCAGCAGCCGCGACACCCGCGTGCGCGAGATGAGTTCGTGGGCCAGCACACGGTTCAACGGCGGCAATGCGATCGCGCGATCGGCAACCACCTCGACGGCAGTGCCACCCTGGCCGAACAGCAGCACCGGCCCGAACGTCGGATCGACGCTCGCGCCGACGATCAGCTCCTGTGCGAACGGCCGGCTCGCCATCGACTGCACCGTGAAGCCGTTGATGCGGGCGTTCGGCCGCGCGCCACGCACATGACTGAGCATGTCGCCGGCCGCGCGCTCGAGTTGACCCTCGTCGCGCAGATCCAGGTGCACACCACCGACGTCGGACTTGTGGCTGATGTCGGGCGACAGGATCTTCAAGGCGACCGGGTACCCGATCTCGCGGGCGGCGGCGACCACCGCGCTCGGCGACGGCTCGACGGCCAGCGTGCGCACCGTCGCGATGCCGTAGGCCGCGAGCAGTGCCTTGGCTTCGAGTTCGTCGAGCATCTCGCGGCCGGCGGCGAGCGCCGCGTCGATCGTCGCACGTGCCGCAGCGATGTCGGGCGGCCCGTTCTCGCTGGCCGTTGGCGCCTCCAGCAGCAGGGCCTGGTTGCGCCGGTAGGTGGCGAGCATCGCGAACGCGCGCACGGCCTCCTCGGGTGTGGCGTAGTCGGCTGCACCGGCATCCTCGAAGATGCGCCGCGCATCCGCCACCGCGGCGTCGCCGAGCCAGCAGGCCATCACCCGGCCGGCCGCCTGGCGCACCAGCGGCGCGCAGGCGCGGGCGATGTCGTCGCTGCGCACGATCGCTGTGGGCGCGTGCAGGAACAACAACGCGCCGCTGTCGCGGTCGTCGAGCAGCGCCTGCATCGTCTGGACATAACGCTGCACCGGCGCGTCGCCGATGATGTCGATCGGGTTGCCGTGCGACCAGGTCGGCGGCAGCACGGCATCGAGCTGGCTGCGCACGCCTTCGCTCAGCTCGCCGAGCGGCACGCCGGACAGCGCGGCCGCGTCGGCGGCCAGCACGCCCGCGCCGCCGCCGTTGGTCATCAGCGTCAACGCCTCGTCGCGGTTGCGGCCGAAGCGCGCCAGCGTCTCGGCGGCCATGAAGAGATCCTGCAAGGTGTCCACGCGCAACATGCCGGCGCGCCGGATCGCCGCGTCGATCACGATGTCCGAGCCGGCGAGCGCGCCGGTGTGCGAGGCGGCGGCTTGCACCCCTCTGCCGGCGCGGCCGGCCTTGACGACGATGACCGGCTTGTTGCGCGCGGCCGCACGGGCCGCCGACATGAACTTGCGCGGCGACTCGATCGATTCGATGTACAGCAGGATCGAGCGCGTGCGCCCGTCGCTGGCCAGGTAGTCCAGCAGGTCGCCGAAATCCACGTCGGCATGCTCGCCGAGCGAGATCATGTGCGAGAAGCCGACGCGGCGCGACTTGGCCCAGTCGAGCACCGCGGTGACGAGCGCGCCGGACTGCGAGACGAAGGCCACGTCGCCGTCGAGCGCGTCGGTGTGGGCGAAAGTGGCGTTCAATCCCAGGTGCGGCGTCAGCACCCCGATGCAATTGGGACCGAGCAGCCTCAATACGTGCGGCCGAGCGGCGTCCAACATTGCTTGCTTGTGCACGGCACTCAGTCCAGCCGTCATCACGATGACGGCGCGTGTGCCGAGGCGGCCGAGCTGGTCGATCAGTTCCGCAACGGTGTCGGGGGGCGTGCACACCACAGCGAGGTCGGGCGCTTGTGGCAACTCGGCCGGGTGCGCAAAGACGGGTTGGTCGTCGAGCGTGGCGTGCCTGGGATTGACCGCGTAGATCGGACCGCTGAATTGGCCCGCTCGAAGATTCCGCCACACGGTCGCGCCGACGCTGGCCGGGCGGTCGGATGCGCCGATGACGGCCACCGACCTTGGCTCCAGCAGACGATCGAGGTGGCGAATGGTCATGGTTGCGCGCTCGCGCGTCGGCTGCCAACGAAGCTGGCAGAAATCGTGGCGCCTGTCAGTGCGGCGGGGCGGCAGCGCCGCACGGGCAAGCCTCGGCGCCTTACTTCTTGGCCTTGACCTCGGCAGCCGAGTCCGCCGCCCTGACCAGCAGCACTGGCACGGTGGCGGTGCGCACGATCTGCTCGGCATCGCTGCCGAGCACCATGCGGCCCACGCCGCGTCGGCCGTGCGTGCCGATCACGATGAGGTCGGCACCCCAGGCTTTGACCTGATCGGCGACTGCGTCCGACAGACGCAGCGCCACGCCTTCGAGCAGCAACGTGTCGACTTTCAGGCCGGCCTTTTCCACACGGGCCTTGCCTTCTTGCAGGATCTTCTCGCCTGCGTCCCTCATGAACGGGATCACTTCGCTGGCATAGACCGGGTAGCTCTCGAAGCCGGTGACGTAGAGTAGGTCGTCGACCATGTAGATCAGACGCAGGCTGGCGCCTGTCGGTGCGGCGAGCCGGATGGCCTCGTCCAGACCGCGAGTGGACGTCGGGCTGCCATCGAACGGGACCAAGATGCGTTGATACATGAGCGGGCTCCGGGTTGGGGGAATCGGGTGTGGACCGTGCCCTCGCTTCAGTGTGGGCGGGCTCGGTGCGCACGACATCGAATGTCAACGTGTGGGTGTGCAGTGTCTCAGCCAGGAGCCATCGCTTCATGGTAGCTGCGGATGGCCGCCTCGTCCAAAGTCTCCTTGTCCAGCAACTCCAAGGCACCGCGCTCCAGCAGGGCGCGATGCGTCACCAGCACCGCGCGCGCCTGCTCGAGCCCGGCCGACATGATGGCGCGCACCGCGTCGTCGATGCGCTGCTGCATCGCCTCCGACATCGCAGGCCGCGTGGGGCCGAGCGATGGCGTGAGGTCGAGCATCGGCGACGCCGGCAGCTCGATGGCCACCGGGCCGACGGCCTCGTCCATGCCGTGTCGCATGACCATCTCGCGCGCGATGTCGGTGGCCTTGGCCAGGTCGTCGGCGGCGCCGGTGGAGACCTCGTCGAACACCAGCATCTCCGCTGCGCGCCCACCCAGCAGCACCGCGATGCGACGCTCCAGGTCGCCGCGCGTCGACAGATACCGGTCTTCGCTCGGACGTTGGATCGTGTAGCCAAGCGCGCCGATGCCGCGCGGAATGATCGACACCTTGTGCACCGCATCGCCGCCCTCCTGCGACAGCGCAACCAGCGCGTGGCCCATCTCGTGGTACGCCACCAGGCGCCGCTCCTTCGCGCCGAGCAGGCGGCTGCGCCGTTCGAGACCGGCGACGATTCTCTCGACCGCGGCGGTGAAGTCGGCCATCGTCACGGTCTGCGCCTGGCGGCGCGTGGCCGCCAGCGCCGCTTCGTTGACCAGATTGGCCAAGTCGGCGCCGCTGAAGCCTGGCGTCAGCGCGGCCACTTCATCGAGCGAGGTCGCCGCGTCGAGCGCGATCTTGCGCACATGGACCTTCAGGATGTCGATGCGGCCTTTGCGGTCGGGCCGGTCGACCAGCACCTGGCGGTCGAAGCGTCCCGCTCTCAACAACGCGGGGTCGAGAATCTCGGGTCGATTGGTGGCCGCCAGGATGATCAGCCCCACCGAGGTGTCGAAGCCGTCCATCTCGGCGAGCAACTGGTTGAGCGTCTGCTCCTTCTCGTCGTGGCCGCCCAGGCTACCGTAGGCGCCGCGCGCGCGGCCGAGCGCGTCGAGCTCGTCGATGAAGATGATCGCCGGCGCGCGGGTGCGCGCCTGCTCGAACAGATCGCGCACGCGCGCCGCGCCCACGCCGACGAACATCTCGACGAACTCGCTGCCCGAGATCGAGAAGAACGGGACTCCCGCCTCGCCGGCCACCGCCCGCGCGAGCAAGGTCTTGCCGGTGCCCGGTGGGCCCACCAGCAGCACGCCGCGCGGGATGTGGGCACCCAGGCGCCCGTATTCCTTGGGATGCTTCAGGAAGTCCACCACCTCGGCCAGCTCTGCGCGCGCCTCGTCGACACCGGCCACGTCGGCAAAGGTGACGCCGGTGTCGGCTTGCACGTAGACCTTGGCGCGGCTCTTGCCGATCGACAGGAAGCCACCCATGCCGCCCATGCCCTGGCGATCCGCCATGCGGCGGATCACGAAGTACCACAGGCCGAAGAACACCAGGGCCGGCACCACCCACGACATCAGGTCGCGCAGCAGTGTGTTGTCGAGCACCCGCGTGTAGCGCACGCCGAATTTCTCCAGGCGCGCCGCCAGTTCGGGCTCGACCCGCGTGGCGACCAACGTCGTCTTGCGTCCGTCGGGCGTCTTCAACCGCCCGGTGATCGTGCGGTCGCTGATGCTGACCTCGTCGATCCGCCCGTCGGCCAGCGCCTTCTCGAATTCGCTGTAGGGCACCGGCTCGATGCGCGTGGCGGCTTGCCAGAGGTCCTGCGCCCACAGCAGCGCCAGCATCGCGAGCACCCAATAGCCCAGATTCCAAGCGTGTTTCTTGTCGATCGCCATGGTGGCATCGTGCACCCGCACGCACCGGACAGGTTGATAACGGTCAAGCTAGCCGACGGCGCGCGGGCGCTAGGCCAAGCGCGGACGCGTTGCGCCAAGTCAAGATCATGCCGCCGCAACGGCGTCACATTGATCATGTGGATTCGCTGCGGCGGCCACGCCAGATCAATCAACCAGGAGTCCTGTCATGAACCAACTGCGAGTCGGAAATCTATTCGACCTCGACCCGTTCGACGATGCCTTTCGCGGTTTCCTGCGCCCGTGGAAGATCGAGGCTGCCAGTCAGGTGCCGAGAATCAAGATCGACTTGACCGAGCACGAGAACGACTATGCGGTCAAGGCCGAGATCCCGGGCGTGCGCAAGGAAGACATCGAGGTCAACATCGATGGGAACGTGGTCACCATCAGCGCCGAGGTCAAGAAAGACAAGGAAGAGAAGAAAGACGGCCGCGTTCTGCGCTCGGAGCGCGAGTACGGCTATGCGAGCCGCAGCTTCACGCTGGCCAGCGCGGTCGATGAGAACAAGGCCGATGCCAAGTACAACAACGGCGTGCTCGAACTGGTGTTGCCCAAGAAGGCCACCGCGACGTCCAAGCGGCTCGCCGTGGGTTGAGTCGATCAACAGGGCGCAAGCGGCCTCGATGCCGCGCAGCGCGCGCTCTTGTCTGCGGATCGGTGGCGCGGTGGCATGAATCACGCATCCAAGCTCAAGCCACCGATCATCGATCCATGGTTGTGGGCGTCGACGTTCGGTGAGACGCTGGCGGCCGGGTTCGACCCGATCGGTTTGGCCAGGCAACAACGAGGCCAGAGATTGGCGAGCCTGTTGCGGGCAGCGCGCGATTCGCCGCTGTATGAGGAGCGGCTGCGCGGCGCGCGGGTTGTGGCGGGGTTGGACGACCTGCACGCGCTCGAGCCGGTGGCCAAGCCCGAACTGATGCAACGGTTCGATGATTGGGCCACCGATCGGGCCGTCACGCGAGCGGCCGTCGAGCAGTTCGTGCAGGGTGAGACTCACCTGGCCGACGCATTCCTCGGCAAGTACCTGGTCTGGACCAGTTCGGGAACGAGCGGTGCTCCCGCCATCTTCGTGCAGGACACGCGCAGCCTGGCGGCCTACGAGGCATTGGACGCGTTGCGGTTTCGCGGCTCGCCGCTGGGCGCTGTGCCTTTGGCCGCATGGAGCGTGGGACAGCGCTTCGGTTTCGTCGCCGCCACGGGTGGCCACTTTGCCGGCGCGGCGACCGTCGAGCGGCTCAGGCGCTTGGCTCGCGACGAATCGCTGTCGCCCCTGGGTTGGCTCGCGCCGACGGTGCAGACCTTTTCGGTGCAGACCCCGCTGCGCGAACTGGCGCTGGCACTGCAGGCCTTCAAGCCCACGGTGCTCATCAGCTACCCGAGCTGCGCCGCCGCGTTGGCGCAGCTGCAGCTAGACGGCGCGTTGCAGCTGCGCCTGACCGAAGTCTGGCTCGGCGGTGAACAGCTCACCGGCCTGCAGCGCGAAGCGGTGCGCAGCGCGTTCGGCTGCCCGGTGCGAAACAACTACGGCGCCTCGGAGTTCTTCTCGATCGCCTGGGAGTGCGAGCACGGCCAGCTGCACCTCAACGACGACTGGGTCATCCTCGAGCCGGTGGATCGCCAGTCGCGTCCGGTGCCGGTCGGTGCGGTGTCGGACGCGGTGCTGCTGACCCACCTGGCCAACCATGTGCAGCCGCTGCTGCGCTACCGGCTTGACGATGCGATCCGCTTCACCGGCCAACGGTGCGCCTGCGGTTGCGCGTTTCCGGTCATCGAAGTGCAGGGACGCAGCGGGCAGACATTGCTGCTGCACGATGCCGACGACCGTGCGGTCACCTTGTTGCCGCTGGCGATCGAGACCGCCATCGAGGAGGGCGCGCACGTCACGCAATTCCAGCTGTTGTGCACCGCTGCCGACGCGCTCGAACTGCGTTTCGAGCCCGAGCTGGCCGACGCGCCCCAGGCGTTCGCGCACGCGCACAAGGCATTGGCCCGCTTCCTGCAAATCCACGGTCTGGCCAACGTTCGCATCGTGCATGGGCGGCGCGCACCGCTGCGCGAGAGGGCCAGCGGCAAGCTGTGCCGCGTGCGGTATGCGCGGCACGACGGGCATTGAGGCCACCCGCGCGCGGCCCACGGATCGGCGCGGCGGTGGCGCAGGGCGATCCGACTTGCGAAATGTCAAGACGGCCCGGCGCAATGCGGCGATCATCCGCGGGTGCAGGCCAAAGCGCGCATCGCCTTGCGGCACGACTCGACCATCCAAACCGGAGGTGCAAGCATGAAGGTCCTGATTCCCGTTGATGACTCCGAGGCCGCGCGGCATGCCTGCGAATTGGCAACCCGTGTCGCGCAGGATGCCGGCAGCATCGAGGTGATCCTGCTCAACGTGCGCAGCGGTCCCGAGTACCGGGGTGAGCTCTCGCCGATGGATTATCAATCGCTCGACCGCGTGCAGCGCGAGGCGCAGCAGCGGCTGCTGGCGGCGGCGCTCGAACACGCGCAGCGCATCGGCCTGAAGCAGGTGTCGATCGAAGGGGCACAAGGGCAGGCGGCCGACGAGATCGTGCGCGTCGCCAAGGCCAGGGGCGTCGACCAGATCCTGATGGGCACGCATGGCCGTGGCGCGGTGGCCAGTTTCTTCCTCGGCTCGGTGGCACAGCGGGTCGTTCACTTCGCACCGATGCCGGTGACGCTGGTGAAGTGAAAGCGCAGCCTTGAATGTCACCGGGGCCGTCGGGCCACTGGTGCAGAACCTGATCGACTCGCTCGGCGAGCGCGCCGGCGTCGCCTTCGCGGTCGCCACACCCGACGGGGCCGTCTTTCGCACCGGGCGCGGCGAGCCGGTGTTTCGCGTCGTCTTCAAGACCGACGCGGCGCTGCTGTCGACATTCATGCGCGGCCACATCGGGCTGCTCGACGCGTACTTCGATCAAACGGTCGACGTCGAGGGCGACATCGGCGCTGCGTTCGGCGCCGGCATGGGCAGCGGCTTCGACATGCAGTTCAATGCGGTCAGCGGCCTCGAGAACAACCTGCACGAGTTGCGCTACTCCAACCGCAGCCCTGCGCAGGCCAAGTCCAACGCGCGCGCGCACTATGGGCTTGGCCACGAGTTCTACCGCCTGTGGCTCGACGAGCCGTTGCTGATGTACACCTGCGGCTATTGGCCCGAGGGCACGCTCAACCTCGAGCAGGCTCAGCGCCAGAAGATCGACCATGTGTGCCGAAAGATCCGGTTGGCACCCGGCGAGCGCTTCATCGACATCGGCTGCGGCTTCGGCGGCTTCATGTTGCGCGCGTTCGAGACCGTGGGTGCGCTCGGCACCGGCCTGAACACCACCACCGAACAGGTCGACTGGCTGCGCGCCGAGATCGCACGCCGCAATCTGGCGGCTCAACTGCAGGTGCGCGAGGCCGACTTCCGCGACGTCGACCAGACCTACGACAAGGTGGTGTCGGTGGGCGTGCTGGAGCACGCCGGGCGCGACCAGCTGGCCGAGGTGATCAAGGCCCATGCCGACTTCCTGAAGCCCGGTGGACTGGGCATGCTGCACTTCATCGGCCACGTCGGGCGTTACGACACCGAACTCTTCATTCGCAAACACGTGTTCCCCGGCGGCTGGATCCCGAGCCTGGCCGAGGTCATCGTCGAGATGGAGCGTTGCGGCCTCGAGGTGGTCGACATCGAGAACCTGCGGCGCCACTACGCGCCCACGCTCGACGAATGGGCGCGCCGTTTCGAGCGCAACTGGCCGGCGATCCAGGCGCTCGAGCCGCGCCGCTTCGACGAGCGGTTTCGTCGCGTCTGGCGCAGCTACCTGGTCGGCTGCGCCGAGATGTTCCGCTCGCCGGCGGGCTACACGCATCTGTTCCAGATCGTCTTCAGCAAGGGCAATGCCACGCGCGAGGGCTACCCGATGAGTCGAGCGCACCTCTACTCGGCCTGAGCCGGGCCCCCGGAGAGGCTGGTGGCAGACAGCGAAGCGGCCCACACCCGACGGCGCGACGCATTGGCGGCGCGCCTGCGCGGGTCGGCCGATGGCGTGCCGCTCGGTCTGGCCAAGCGCACGTCCAATCTCTTTCGCGACCGCGATGCGGGCGCACCCAAGCGCCGACTCGACTTGGGTGCGTTCGACCACGTGCTGCGTGTCGACACGGCCAACGGCTGGGTCGATGCCGAAGGGCTGGTCTCCTTCGACACGCTGGTGGCTGCCACGCTGCCGCACGGCGTGATGCCTGCTGTGGTGCCGCAGCTCAAGACGATCACCTTGGGCGGCGCCGCCGCCGGCGTGGGCATCGAGGCGACCTCGTTCCGGCACGGGCTGGTGCACGACACGCTGCTCGAGCTCGACGTGCTGCTGCCCGATGGCGAGGTTGCGCACGCCACACCGCACAACGAGCACCGCGACCTGTTCTTCGGGTTTCCCAATTCATACGGCACGCTCGGCTACGCGCTGCGCCTGCGCCAGCGCACGCAGCCGGTGAAGCCGTTCGTGCGAGTCGAGCATCTGCAGCGCGACTCGGCGGCGGCGTTCTTCGCAGCGCTTGCGGCGGCATGCGACGGCGACGCGGATTTCGTCGATGCCGTCGCGTTCGGCGCGCAATCGCTGGTGCTCAACGTCGCGCACTTCGTCGACGCGGCACCATCCACGAGCGACTACAGCTACGAGCGCATCTACTACCGCTCGCTGCTCGACCAGGGCGTCGATCACCTGCACACGCGCGACTACCTGTGGCGCTGGGACGCCGACTGGTTCTGGTGCTCCAAGAACGTGGGCGCGCAACACCCGTGGCTGCGCCGTCTGCTTGGCCCGCGCCGGCTGAACTCGCGCACCTACACGCGCATCATGCGGTGGAACGCGCGCCTGGGGCTGACGCGCCACTGGGCGCGTTGGCGCGGCGATCATCCCGAGGCGGTGATCCAGGACGTGGACATCCCGATCGATCGCGCCGCCGAGTTCCTCGAATTCCTGCTGCGCGAGATCGGCATCGTGCCGGTGTGGCTGTGCCCATTGCGCAGCCCCGATGTCGGCACGCGCTTCACGCTCTATCCGGTGGCGCCCGGCATGCTGTACGTCAACTTCGGTTTCTGGGACACGGTGCACAGCCGCACACCGCACGAGGCGGGGCACTTCAATCGCCTGGTCGAACACGAAGTGATCCGGCTGGGCGGCATCAAATCGCTGTACTCCGACAGCTTCTTCACTCGCGCCGAGTTCGATGCAGCATACGGCATGCAGCGCTACGCCGCACTGAAGGCACGCTACGACCCGAAGGGGCGGCTGCTCGGCCTTTACGAGAAGTGCGTCATGCGCGCCTGAGCTAACCCCGAAGAGCAATGCGCGAGTCAACAGACATGGCGGTGCACGCGCCGCTGCCGGCGTCGACGCCACGCCTCGTGCCGCGCGCGCCGTCTCAGTGGTGGTTACCCACCAACAGCACCGGCTGGCGCGCACGCGCAAGCGAGCGCGCCGACATCTGCTGGCGCGGCATCACCAGCAGGTCCGCGCGCGCCTGCACGACCTCGGCGGCGTCGACCTCGACGTCCACGTGCAAACGGCGCTGCGTGGCGCCGAGCGCCTGCGCGCACAACGTGGCCACGCGCACCAGTTGCAACCCCTGCTCGCTGTCGTCCGCCCAAACCAGCATGCTGTGGCAGCGCTGCACCGATCGTGCGGCGCCGAGCACGGGTGCGGCAGCCCCGACCAGCACCAGGTCGCTCTGTTCATTCAACTCCAGTGCGGCCGCGTGCAGGGCCCCGCGCACCACCTGCAGCGAGCCGTGGATCGCGTGCCGCTCGGCGGCCTGGCGCAGCATCTCGCGCAGGCGCACCAGCTGGACGCGGTAGCCGAGCTCGACGTCTTGCGGCCCGTACGGCACCCAGCTCGCGCCGGCGTGCGCCAGCGCCTGCGTGAGCGGCAACGTGGCCGCCGCCAGCGCCGACGCGCTTTCGACATACACCACGCGCACCTCGCGGCGCAGCGACTGCGCCAGCGCAGACGACCACTCCAGCAGCGCCGCCGCGGCGGCGACGTCGTCGAGCACGACGGCGATGTGGCCTGTGGTCGCGGCGCTCGGGTGGTTCATGTGCGTCTGGCGCGCGGCTCGGACCGGACGGCAGCCACCCGCAAGCGGCGCCGGGCGAGATCGCCGCGCCGCCGCGCGGCCAGCTCGGCCAACTCGGCGAGCCGGCGCGCCACGCGGCCGTTGGCGGTGTCGGCGTCGGGGCGGTTCGGGTCGCCGGCGGGCAGGCCGGTCATCACCGCGAGCGCGGCGTCGACGTGCGACACCGCGTACAGCTTGAAGCGGCCGTCGCGCACCGCATCGATGACCTCGTCGCTCAACATGAGGTGCGCCACGTTGGCCTCGGGCAGCACGACACCTTGCGTGTGGTCGAGCCCGCGCGCACGGCAGAGCTCGAAGTAGCCCTCGATCTTCTCGTTGACGCCGCCGATGGCCTGCACATCGCCGAACTGGTTCACCGATCCGGTCACCGCGATCGACTGCCGCACCGGCGTATCGCCGATCGACGACAGCAGCGCCACCAGCTCGCCCAGCGACGCGCTGTCACCCTCGACCATGCCATAGGTCTGCTCGAGGACCAGACTGGCCACGATGGCGTAGGGGCGCAGTCGCGAATACCGCGCGGCGATGAATGACGACAGGATCAGCACGGCTTTGGCGTGCACCGGCCCGCTCAGGCGCGCTTCGCGCTGCACGTCGACCACTTCGCCATCACCCAGCCGCGTCGTCGCCGTGATGCGCATCGGCGCGCCGAACCATTCGTCGCCGACCGCGAACACGCTCAGGCCGTTGACCTGGCCCACTCGCGCACCGGTGGTGGACACCAGCACCACGTCGCGCAACATCGCCTCACGCACTTGCTCGTGCACGCGCGCCAGGCGGGCGCGCCGCGCCCCGATGGCCGCCGCCACGTCGGCCGCCTCGACGCGCTCGCGCGCGGCACCGCGCGTCAGGTGCTCGGCCTCGAAAGCCACGTCCAGCAGGCGTTGCACGTTGGCGTCGATGCGCGCAGCGTCGCCGGCGCGGCGCGCGCCGTGGTCGATCAACGCGGCCAGCGCCGGCAGCGTGGGCGGCAGCAGGCCGGCGTCGTGCATGCGGGCGCCCAGCGAGCGCGCCAGATCGAGCTGCGTCGCGACTTCGCGCGGCAACTCGTCGCCGAGGTCGGCCTGCACACGAAACAGGCGGCCGAACTCGGGGTCCAGCGCCTGAAGCAGCGTGCAGATCGGCCGCTCACCCACCAGTACCACCTTCACGCGCAGCGGGATCGGTTCGGGCTCGAGCTGCACGGTCGACACCAGGCTCACCAGGTCGGCGAGCGACTCGATGCGGATCTCGCGCCGCGTCAGTGCGCGCTTCAACGCCTCCCAGGCGAACGGCTGCGTCAGCAGCTTGAGCGCATCGATCAGCAGATGGCCGCCGTTGGCCCGGTGCAGCAGACCCGGCTTGATCAAGCGGAAATCGGTGACCAGCGTGCCCAAGCGCGCCAGGTGGTCGATGCGGCCGACCAGGTTCGCATGCGACGGCGGATCAGCCTCCAACAGCACCGCGCCGTCGCCGCCGGCGGCATCGACCAGCAGGTTGACTTCGTAGCGCCCGAGGTCGGCCCCACGATCAGCGACGCCGATTCCGGCCTCGATCGTCATCTCGGGCGGCCGCGCGCGGAAGTCGTCGGCGTTCTCGATCACGTCGTTGCGCACCGCCTCGAGGTGGCTGCGCACACGCGGCAGGTCGGCGTAGCGCCCCAGCACCTCGCCGATCGCGTGCTCGACCACGGCCAGCGTCATCGAGCGGCTGGCCGCACGCACGCGGTCGTCGTGCTCCTTGTGCGCGCGCATCGACGCGCGCAGCACCTTGACGAGCTCCTCCTGCACCTCGGTCACCGAGCGCTGAAGCGCCTCGCGCTGCTCCGGCGTCAGCGCTTCGAAGGCCTCACCGGACAGCACTTCGCCGTCCTTGGCTGGCGCGAAGCTGAGGCCCACCGGCGTGCGCACCATCGCCAACCCGCGGCGCTGCGCCTCCTGCGCCACGGCCTCGAGGGCGGCTTCGGCGCGTTCCTTGTACTCGGTGTTGATGCGCTCGACCTGGGCGACGTACTCCTCCGACTCGAACATCGCCGGGATCAGGCTGCGCAACTCGTCGATCAGTGCGCGCATGTCGCTGCGCAGCTTCGCGCCAAGCCCAGCCGGCAGCTCCAGCGCGATCGGCCGGTGCGGCTGCTCGAAGTTGTTGACGTACACCCAGTCGCTGCGCTGCACGGCATTGCGCGCCGCCTGCGCATCGATGGCCTGCCGCGCCAGCGTGCGCTTGCCGCTGCCCGGCGGCCCGCTGATGAACAGGTGGTAGCCGTCGTGCGGCATCGCGAACGCGAAGGCCGCCGCGTCGAGCGCGCGTTGCTGGCCGACCAGCGCCTGCGCCGCGCCGCCTATGGCAGGTGCGAGCGCGGCCGCCAGCGACTGCGGGTCGCAGCGGGTGGCGAGTTCGGGTGGTGCGAGGCTTCGCGCCACCGGCGCATGAGGCGACGGAGTGAGCGCGGTGTTCGTCATCGAGGCGGGCCGCGTCAGGCCATCTCGGCGTCGAATCCGCCCGCCATCGGATTGGCGGCGGCCTTGGGTTTGGGCGCGTCGGCGATCAGGCAGTCGGTGGTCAACACCAGCGCGGCGATCGACGCCGCGTTCTGCAGCGCCAGGCGCGTCACCTTGACCGGATCGATCACGCCCATCGCCAGCATGTCGCCGTATTCGCCCGAGGCGGCGTTGTAGCCGAATGCCGGCGCGTCGTTGGCATCGACGCGGTTGAGCACCACCGATGGCTCCTGGCCGGCATTGGCGACGATGCGGCGCAGCGGCTCCTCGAGCGCGCGCTCGACGATGCGCACGCCCGAGGTCTCGTCGAGGTTGGCGCCCGACATCGAGCGCAGCACGCGGCGCGCGCGCAGCAACGCCACGCCGCCACCGGGCACGATGCCCTCGGCCACTGCCGCGCGCGTGGCGTGCAGCGCGTCTTCGACGCGCACCTTGCGCTCCTTGAGCTCCGTTTCGGTGGCTGCGCCGACCTTGATCAGCGCCACGCCGCCCGCCAGCTTGGCGATGCGCTCGTCGAGCTTCTCGCGGTCGTAGTCGCTGATGGCGGCCTTGCGCTCCTGACGGATCGACGCCACCCGCGCCGCGATCGCCTGCGCCGAGCCGGCGCCGCCGATGAGGGTGGTGGTCTCCTTGCCGATCTCGACGCGGCGCGCGCGCCCGAGTGTGGCCAACGACACCTTCTCGATCGTCATGCCCACTTCTTCGCTGATCAGCGTGCCGCCGGTGAGCACCGCGATGTCCTGCAGCATCGCCTTGCGGCGATCGCCGAAACCCGGTGCCTTGACGGCGCAGCTCTTGATCGTGCCGCGGATCGTGTTGACCACCAGCGTGGCCAGCGCGTCGCTTTCGATCTCCTCGGCGATCACCAGCAGCGGCCGGCCGGCCTTGACCACTTCCTCGAGCAGCGGCAGCAGCTCCTTGAGCGATGACAGCTTCTTGTCCACCAGCAGGATCGCCGCGTCCTCGAGCACCGCGGTCTGGCGCTCGGCGTTGTTGATGAAGTAAGGCGACAGATAGCCGCGGTCGAACTGCAGGCCTTCGACCGTCTCGAGCTCGCTGTCCAGTCCGGAGCCGTCTTCGATCGATATCGCGCCCTCGCGGCCGACCTTGTCGATCGCCCTGGCCAACAGGTCGCCGATCGAACGGTCGTTGTTGGCCGAGATCGCCGCCACATGGGCGATCTCCTGCCCGGTGCCGCATGGCTTGGCCACACGCTTGAGCTCGTCGACCACCGCGCCCACGGCGCTTTCGACGCCACGCTTCAAGTCCATCGGGTTCATCCCGCCGGCCAAGTGGCGCAAACCTTCGTGGATCATCGCGTGCGCCAGCACGGTCGCGGTGGTGGTACCGTCGCCCGCCATCTCGGCGGTGCGCGCCGCCACTTCACGCAGCAGTTGTGCACCCATGTTCTCGAAGCGATCCTCCAGCTCGATCGACTTGGCCACCAGCACGCCGGAGTTGACGATCTGCGGCGAGCCGAATTCGCGCTCGAGGATCACCGTGCGCCCGCGCGGTCCGAGGGTGACCTTGACTGCCTCGGCCAGCGCGTCGACACCGCGGCAGATGCGCTCGCGCGCCGCGTCGTGGAAGATCAATTGCTTGGCTGCCATCGCTGTTCACTCCTGCTTCGGATGCAGCGAGGCTACGCGGGTCGGCGGCGTCTCCGCTTGACCGTTGTCAGATGCTTCGGATTCGGCGCCCGACTTCTGCGCTGGTCAGCCTTTGGCCTGCAGGAAGGCACGCAGGCGTGCGGTGGGCGCCTGGGCCAGCGTTTGTTCGGCCAGGTTCAGCAGGGTGGCGGCGGCCTTGTCGGTGGCCACGTCGACTCCCAGCGCGCCGTCGCGCGGCCACGGCGCATCCAGCCGCAAATACCGCGGGCCGAGCCGGTCCTCCATCATCGCCAGCACGTGTTGCTGTTGCACGGCGATCAGGGTCAGGATCAATCGACCGCCGGACAACCAGCCCACCGCACCGGCATCGTCGTCGACGCCGCCGCCCGGTTGATAGCCCATGGTGGCCGTCCCCACGGACACCATGCGCACCTGTGCCGGATCGATCCCCATGAAGTGCTGGGCTTCGTGCAACGCCACCTGATCGGGCGCCACCGCGAACAGCCCGCCATCGGCGAACAGCTCGCCGTCGATCTCCACCGACGGAAAGTAAGCCGGTGCCGCGCAGCTGGCCAGCGTGGCGTCGAGCAGGCGCACGCGTTCGTCGCCGCGCGAGCCGCGCGCATGCGGTGACTTGAAGACCTTGCTGACGCAACGCGTCACGTTCACTGCGGGCAGCAGCAGCGGATGCAGAGTGTCGGCCATCGTGCGCGTGCCCAGGCGCTGCTCGAGCGCGTCGCGCAGCGCGACGCCGGTGTATTTGGGGCCCAGCACCGAGCGGCTCAAGTCGAGCAGCCGGGCCACCGGCCCGCTGGGCAGCTCGCGCGGCGAGAAGACCTCCGGGCCGTGCTCCTGAAACAGCTCGACCACGTCGGCCATGGGCAGCTCGCAAGCCAACGACGCCGCGAGGACTGCGCCCACCGAGGTGCCCGCGATGAGGTCGAAGCGTCGCGCCAGCGGCTCGCCCACTTGCGCTTCGAGGCGGGCCAGCACGGAGGCGGCGAACAGGCCGAGAAAGCCGCCACCCGACACCGCGAGGATGTTGAATTCACGAGCGCGCTGGGCGGCCTGCATCGGGCTGACCTCAAGACGCGGCTGCGGCATCACCGACGGTGATCCGATGCAGCAGACGGCGATGGCCTTGATAGCCGCCGGTCGCGGCGTGCACCAGGCAGCGGTTGTCCCACAGCACGAGCATGCCTTGCTGCCAGCGATGGCGGTACACGAACTGCGGCTGGCCTTGATGCGCGAACAATTCGTCGAGCACCGCAGCGCCTTCATCGTCGGGCATGCCGTCGATGCCGATGGTGTAGCCGGGGCTGACGAACAGAGCCACGCGGCCGGTCTCCGGATGGCGCCGTGCGATCGGATGGGTCTGCGTCGCCAACGCCGAATCATCGTAGCGAATCGCCATCGAACGGCCGTGGTCGCGCTCGCCATAGCGACCCTGCCGCGAATAGCCGCGTCGTGCCGAGTGCACGCCCAGGCGCTGGTGCACCAGCGACTTCAGTGCGGCCGGCAATGCGGCCCAGGCGTCGTACTGATTCGCAAACAGCGTGTCGCCGCCGGTCGGTGGGATCACGTCGCCATACAGCAGGGTGCCGGCCGGTGGCTTTGCCAGGAAGCTCCAGTCGGAGTGCCAGTTGTCTGCGAAGAGCGTGCTCGTCTCGTCGGCCTCGCGCTTGACCTGAGCAACATGCGGGTGGCCCGGGATGGCTTGGAAATACGGATCGGGCCCGAACGGCCCGATCGTCGAGGCGAAGCGCTCGAGGTCGTCCACGGTCAGCGGCTGATCGGGGAACGCCAGCACCTGGTGCGCGAGCCACAGCGATCGCACCGCGACCGACTGCTCGCCGGTCAACGGCCGTGTCAGGTCGATGCCGCGCACGAGTGCGCCGCACGGTTGTGGCAGCACGGTCACATCCAAGGCCATCGTGTGCTCCTGTCGCGCCAGAGCAGCGGGCGCGGCTGCGAGTCTAGAACTCTTGAGCCGGGGGCCCCGGCTCGGCTCGCGAGGGAATGCGCAGACAGGATCGCCTGCATTGATGAATCGCATCCGGCCAAGGTGTCAACCACTCGATCGATCGGACGGGCCGCACGTCAGTCCCAGAAATGCTTGGCGTCGACGATCCGGGTCAGCGCCTTGCGCGCGGCACGCCCCGTGACCGCCAAGTGCGCCTGCAGGTAGCCGGCCGCAAACCAGGCGCTGGCATGCTCGCGGGCGTCGGCTCGAAAGGCCGCCGCCGCGACGGCCACGTCGTTGTGCCGCCCCAGCGCATCCTGCGCGGCGCCCAGCCGCCTGAGATCGCTGTGCACCGCGTCGCGCGGGTACAGCCCGGCTGCCAACTCTGCCAGGTAGCGCAATCGCTTGAGCCGCTTGCGCACACGGTGCTGCTCGGCGAGCGGCAGTCGCTCGAATCGGCGGCCGGGCAGCACGACCTTGCGATGCAGATTGCGCAGTCGTTTGGCCAGCAACTCGCGCGCCGCTGCCGGCGACAGGGGCGCAAAGCGCTCGGCGCCGGCGTGTGCCAACGCGAGGACGGCCACCAGCGTGGTTTGGAACGACGCCTCGCGCACCACCAGCGCGGGGTCGGCCGAACCTCGCGCCTGCCATGAGAGCCGCGGCGCCGATGCGGCTTCGAGCAGGGGCCGCACCGCAGCGGCAACCACTTCTTCGTCGCGGCGCTGACCGAGCTGGGCGAACGCCCTCGCCAGCACGGCATCCCAGCTCGGCGCGATGGCCGGCGACAGCGCAGCCCCTTCGCGCAGCACCGTGCGCAAACGGCGCAGCCCGACGCGGACTTGATGGATGGTCTCCGCGTCGCTCGAGCCTTCGGCCACGCCGCCGGCATGGGCCAGCACCTGTTCGAGAGCCGAGCGCAGGAACAGCCGCATCAATGTCGGCCCGTCGGCATCGTGGTCGAGCCGGGGCGAGGGGGCTTTGACTGCCGGTGAATGGGCCTGCTGTTTGCGCACGCGCTCGCCGCGATCTGGCCCGTGGACCGTGCAGATCCACAAGCCGCCATGCCTGATCCACGCGGCGGCCAGATCGAACAACCCTTGCAGGGGCCCCCCGTGGTGTCGCAGTCCAAGCTCGGCGATCGGAGCCGGGCTGGCGGCGACGCTCGGGGTGCCGATGTCCAGAGTCACTTCGATGTCACTGCCGAGCGCGTCGTGCACGTGGCAGCGCAGGCGCGTGACGTGGGTGGCGTGGCGCTCGGACAAGGCCGCGATCGGTGTGGCCTGCAGACGCGAGCGCTTGGCGCCGTGGGCGCGCAGCGCGCGGCTCAGCGACGCCAGCGCGTCAGGCGGCCCGTGCAGTTTGATTTCGAGTTCTCTCATGGCGCACCGATGCCCGGTCGAGGCGCGATTCTGGGGCCTGTGGAAGGCCGGCGCATCCACCGAGGGAATCACCGGGCGTGCGGCACGCGCCCAGTGGCGAGAATCACGGGCTACCTCCGGCTGGGCACCCGCTCGCAGGCCCGCATGAACACCGATCTCCTGATCTACACCGTGCATGCGCTGTTCTGGTCCGCGTTCGGGATCACGCGCATCGTCGTGCAGCGCTCGTCGCGCCTGGCCACCGAAAGCGCCGGCCAGGCGAGCGTGACTTCCCCTGCCACGGCGTCGTATTCGCGCGCCGTGCTGGCGATCCATTTCGTGGCCTTCGCGCTGCTGTACTTTGGACTGGGCACCACGGTCAATCTCAACCGTGTGCCCGGCATATTCTTCGGCCAGAGCCTGGTCGGCACGCTGGTCATGGCGATCGGCTCGGCGCTGATGTGCTGGGCGCTGGCGCATTTCGCGTCCTGGCGCCTTCGCGCCAAGCTGGATGCGGGCCATCGCCTGGCCACCGAAGGGCCGTTTCGCTGGCTGCGCCATCCGATCTACATGGGGCTCAATTTGCTGGCGATCGGCAGCGCGATCTTGGCGCCGGCGCCGGTGATGTGGGCGGGCGCGCTGCTGATGTGTGTCGGCAGCGACGTTCGCGCACGCGCCGAAGAGAAGCTGCTGGCTCAGGCCTTCGGCGCCACCTACACGGACTACTGCGCACACACGCGCCGTTTTGTTCCGGGCATCTACTAGGCCGCCGCGGCATCCGAGCTCGCCGCCTCGCGAGCCGCATCGCCTTCAGGGGTGACGCGGCGCAGCCGCGGTGAGCGCCGAGCCGGCGGCATGTCCATGAGGAAACCACCGAACGCGGAAAGTCCTGCACGTGGCCAGAATCGGGCGGCCCGTCGATCGAGCGGCGCGGGGAGACGAACATGAAGGCCTACGGCGCCGAGTTTCTGGGTACCTTCTGGCTGGTGCTGGGTGGCTGCGGAAGTGCGGTGCTCGCGGCGGCGTTTCCCAACGTGGGCATCGGCCTGCATGGCGTGGCGCTCGCCTTCGGCCTGACCGTGCTCACGATGGCCTACGCCATCGGCCACATCTCGGGCTGCCACCTGAATCCGGCGGTCTCGATCGGCCTGTGGGCCGGCGGCCGCTTTGCCGCGGCCAAGCTGGCGCCCTACATCGTGGCGCAGGTGCTCGGCGGCGTTGCAGCGGGCGCGGTGCTGTACCTCATCGCCAGCGGCGCGCCGGGATTCGACGTGTCCAAGGGTTTCGCGTCCAATGGCTACGGGGCGCATCGCCGGGCGGCTACTCGTTGCTCGCCGCGCTGGTCACCGAGGTGGTGATGACGATGTTCTTCCTGTTGGTCATCCTCGGTGCCACCGACAAGCGGGCGCCTGCCGGGTTCGCGCCCATCGCCATCGGGCTGGCGCTGACCTTGATCCACCTGATCAGCATTCCGGTCACCAATACGTCGGTCAACCCCGCGCGCAGCACGGGGGTGGCCGTGTTCGTGGGCGATTGGGCGCTGGCGCAGCTCTGGCTCTTCTGGCTCGCCCCGATCGTGGGCGGCGTGCTCGGCGCGGTGGTCTATCGCGCGATCGCCGGCGACGAGACCTGAGGGTCGCGCAAGGCCCGCCGTGTTTGCCGGTCATCTCGGAGCGGCGCTGGCCATCGCGCGCGCCGAGCGGCGCGTCAACGTCGGCGTCTTCGTCGCCGCCGCGCTGCTGCTCGACTTCGTGCTCTGGCTCTTGGTGCTGCTGGGCTGGGAGTCGGTGACCATCCCGGCGGACTTTGCGAGCACGCATCAGCCGCAGTTCGTCTTTCCGTATTCGCACGGTTTGCTGGCCGCCCTCGTGTGGTCCAGCCTCGCGGCCATGGCGGCGTGGGCCTCGTTGTCGCGGCTGCAGTCGGCGCGATGGCGCGCCGCGGCTCTTGTCGCGGCGGCGGTGTTTTCGCACTGGCTGCTCGATGCGCTGGTCCATCGCGCCGAACTCCCGCTGGCCGGTGCGGCGTCGCCGGTGGTCGGCCTCGACCTGTGGCACAGCATGCCCGCTGCGCTGGGGGTCGAGGCCGCCGTGGTGATCGCCGGCTTGGCGCTGTTCATGCCGGGCAGCCGTCAGTCGCGCCGCAGGGCGTTTGCGCTCGCGCTGCTGACCGTCGTGGTGCTGGTGTTCACCGTGGCCGGCATGACCGTGGCGCCGCCGCCGCCGTCGGCGCTCGCGATGGCCGCCAGCTCATGGGTCACGCTCATCGTGGTGAGCGCATTGGCTGGCTGGTTGGGCCGCATCGAGCGTTCGCGCGACGAGCCCGTGCCATGATGCCGCCGCACACGGTACAGGGAAGGCCTTGAGATGGAAACGTTGGCGATCAGGCCGACTCGCCTGGACTTCGGCGCTTTGCGTGCCGCGATGAAGCGTTACGTCGACCAGCAGATCCTGCCCGGCGTGTCGCACGCGATCCTGCGAGGGCGCGACCTCATCGAAGCGGGCTGCACCGGTTGGGCCGACAAGGAGCGCGAGGTGCCGTTGCGCACCGACCATGTGTTCCGCGTGTTCTCCAACACCAAGCTGGTCACGTCGTGCGCCGTGCTGCTGCTCCTCGAAGAGGGACGCCTGGTGCTCGACGATCCGATCGAGCGCTACATCCCGCAGCTCGGCAAACGGCACGTGCTCAGGCCCGGCGCCGCTTCGATCGACGACGCGGAGCCGGCCAAGGCGTCGATCACGATCCGCCACCTGATGAGCCACAGCTCGGGCCTGAGCTATGGCCTGCTCGACCCCGGCACGCCGATGTTCAAGGCCTACAGCGAACACAGAGTGCTGCATCCGGGCCTGACGCTGCCTGAGATGATGGACACGCTGGCCGACCTGCCGCTGTCGTTCGAGCCCGGCACCGCATGGGAATACTCGGTGGCCACCGACGTGCTGGGCCGCCTGGTCGAGGTGGTGTCGGGCCAGCGGCTCGATGCGTTCTTCCGCTCGCGCATCTTCAAACCTCTGGGTATGGTGGACACGATGTTCACGCTGCCGCCTGAGCAGCATCATCGGCTGGTCGCCTACTACGCCGGCGCCGACGTGATGCAGCCGATGCTGCCCGGCCTCACGCGCAGCGATCAGGCGCCCTATCCCGGCGCCTACCTGCGGCCGTTTCCCAAGCTCTCCGGCGGCGGCGGCCTGGTGTCGACGCTGGGCGACATGGTGGCGCTGCTGCGCAGCCTGCTGCCCGACGGTCCGACGCTGCTCCAGCCGGCCACCATCGCGCAGATGATGCGCAACCAGTTGCCCGACGGCGTGTGCATCGGGTTCCCCGATGGCGTCGTGCACGGCAAGGGCTTCGGTCTGGCCGGTGCGGTGACGCTCGCGCCATCGGCGGAAGATCCGCCGCAGTCCACCGGCGAGCTGCAGTGGGGTGGCATCGCCGGCACCCACTGGTGGATCTCGCCGAAGACGGGGCTGGCGGGGCTGCTGATGACACAGCGGCAAATGGCGTTCTGGCACCCGTTCGCCTTCGAGTTCAAGCGCTTGGCGTATCGGGCGGTGCTTTCATAGCAAGCGCGCGTTGCTCGCGGCCACGCGGGCCGGCTCTGTCACACTGCACTGCGTTGCGAACGACCGACCGATCCATGACGACCCCGATCTGGAAGCGCCCGATCTCGGTGGATCTGCTCACCGCGATCCACGTCGACACCACGGTGGCCCATCTGGGCATCGAGTTCCTGGAGGTCGGCGACGATTTCATCCGGGCGCGCGCACCGGTGGACGCGCGCACGCGCCAGCCGATGGGCATCCTGCATGGCGGCATCTCGGTGTTGCTGGCCGAGTCGTTGGGTTCCTGCGGCGCCGCCTTCTCCTCTCCGCCGGGCGTGCGCACGGTCGGCCTCGAGATCAACGCCAACCATGTGCGCAGCGTCAAGGAAGGCTGGGTGGTCGGCGTGGGACGCCCGTTTCACATCGGCCGCACGACGCACGTGTGGCACATCGAACTGCACAACGACAAGGGCCAGCTCACCTGCGTGTCGCGCATCACCATGGCGCTGCTGCCAGCCGACGACTGATCGGACAGGGCGGCCTTCGTGACCTCTTCGTGGCACCGCATCGAATCGCCGCCATGAGCGCGGCCGTCGATCGCTCCTTCGAGCCCGGCTTCGCGCCGGCGCACGACGTGCCGGTGGCCTACCTGCAACGCACCCGCGACTACTACCAGGCGCTCGGCTACGGCGAGCCGTATCAATGGGCTCATTACGCCAACGTGCCGTTCCATCGCCTGGCCAAGCCGCTGGCGCAGTGCCGCGTGGCGATCGTCACCACCGCGGCGCCGTACCAGCCCGACAAGGGCGACCAGGGCCCCGGCGCGCCGTACAACGCGGCGGCCAAGTTCTACACGGTGTACTCCGGCGACACGGACCGCGACCACGACCTGCGCATCTCGCATGTGGCGATCGACCGCGTGCACACCACGGCCGAGGACGCCGGCACTTATTTTCCGTTGGCTGAGTTGCGGCGTTGCGCGGCGTCGGGGCGCATCGGCGCGATGGCCGCGCGCTTTCACGGCCTGCCCACCAATCGCAGCCACCGGCTGACGATCGAGGTCGATTGCCGCGAGGTGGTGGCGCGTTGCCAGGCCGATCACGTCGATGCCGTGGTGCTGGTGCCCAACTGCCCGGTGTGCCATCAGAGCGCGAGTTTGGCCGCGCGTGCGCTGGAGGGCAGTGGCATTGCGACCGTGGTGATGGGCTGCGCCAAGGACATCGTCGAACACGTCGGCGTGCCGCGGCTGGTGTTCTCCGATTTTCCGCTCGGCAATGCCGTGGGGCGGCCGCGCGACGTGCCCTCGCAGGCGTTCACGTTGGAGTTGGCGCTGCAGGTGCTCGAATCCGCGCCGGCGCCGCGCACCACCGTGCAGTCGCCGCTGCGCTGGAGCGCGAGCGCCGATTGGAAGCTCGACTACTGCAACATCGAACGCCTCTCGGCCGGCGAGATCCAACGCCGGCGCGCCGCGTTCGACGCAGGTAAGGCGCAGGCCAAGCGGCTGCGCGACGAAGCCGCGTCAGCGCCGCCGAGCGCCGACAATGGCGGCCGATGAGCGATCATGCTCGGCGTGGAGGCATAGACGCAGATGTCGCAGCAAGGTTTGGTGGTCAGCCTGGTGTTCAACGCCGACGACCAGGCGTGGATTCGGCGCGAAGGCATCGTGGTGCCGCGCTTCTGGCAGGGCCACACGATGGCGCCGGCGGTGGGCGACGTGGTGCGCTTCGGCGGCCGGCAATTCGTGATCCAGGCGCGGGTGTGGGAGAGCGAGGGGTCGGCGCCGGTGCTGCGCTTGTTCGTCGGCGATGCCCGGGCCGAGAGCGACACCTCGCTCGGCGCCCTGTGATTGGCGCAGCGCGAGTCTAAAGAGCACGCTCGATGCCGGTGCCCTGGTTGACCGTTCTGCAAAGCGTCCCCTGGTCGGACGTGATCAAGAACGCGCCCAAGGTGGCCGAGGGCGCGCGCAAGCTGTGGCACGCGGTCGGCAAGAAGCCGACGCCCGACACGCTGCCCGAGCCGCCGCTGCCGCCTGCCGCATCGCCCGAGGCCAAGGCCATCGCGGCGCTGGAGTCTCGACTGGGCGCCGTGGATACCGCGATCACCGACCTGCATGCCCAGATGCTGGCCTCGTCCGAGCTGATCAAGGCGCTGGCCGATCAGAATGCGCAGCTGATCGAACGCATCGATAGCAACCGTGTGCGCTGGTTGTGGCTAGCCGGCGCCGTCGTGATCGTGGGCACCATCGCGGCGGTGGCTTTGGTCTGGGTGTGGATCGCAAGGCAACCGCATGTTTGATCTCAAGGGCAGGGTCGCCGTGGTGACCGGTGGCAACGGTGGCATCGGCCTGGGCATGGCCAAGGGCCTGGCCAAGGCCGGTGCGCGCGTGATCGTGGCGGCACGCAACCGCGAGAAGTCCGCTGCGGCCGTGCGCGAATTGCAGGCACTGGGCAGCGATGCGCTGGCGATCGCGGTCGACGTCACCGACGAACGCTCGGTCGAAGCGCTCGTCGCCGAGACGGCGCGGCAATGCGGCCGGCTCGACATCCTGGTCAACAACGCCGGCATCAACATCCGCAAGCCCGCCCACGAACTGCCGCTGCAGCAGTGGCAGCAGGTGATCGACACCAACCTCACCAGCGCCTTCGTCTGCTCGCGAGCCGCCTATCCGCAGATGATGCGCGCGGGCGGCGGCAAGATCATCAACATCGGCTCGATGCTGTCGATTTTCGGCGCGTCGTTCGCGCCGGCCTATGGCGCGAGCAAGGGCGGCATCGTCCAGCTGACCAAGTCGTTGGCGGTGGGCTGGGCGGCCGACAACATCCAGGTCAACGCGGTCTTGCCGGGCTGGATCGACACCGATCTCACACGCCAGGCCCGTGCGCAATTGCAGGGCCTGAACGAGCGCGTGCTGGCACGTTCCCCCACAGGGCGCTGGGGCACGATCGACGACTTCGAAGGCATCGCGGTGTTCCTCGCCAGCCCGGCATCGGCGTTCGTCACCGGCACGGCCATCGCGGTCGACGGTGGTTACTCCACGTTGGTGTAGGGCTCGTGATCCGCGCGCGCCCAGACGCAGGCTCAGCGCGCTGACACGCGCGGGCCGCTGCCGCCGTCGCGAAGTTTGGCTAGACTGGGGCGCATGGCCATCGAAGCCGCAGCGGGGTGAAGGCAATGCTCGAGGTGTCATGGCTGCTCTTCATCGCGGCATCGCTGCTGCTCATCGCCACGCCGGGGCAGGACATGATCCTGGTGATGTCGCGCTCGATCGCGCAAGGTGCCGCCGCCGGCGTCGCCACTGCGGCGGGCGTGAGCGTTGGCCTGATCGGCCACACAGTGCTGGCCACGCTCGGGCTCGGTGCGCTGCTGCGCGCCTCGGAGTGGTTGTTCATCGCGCTCAAACTGGTGGGCGCGGCCTACCTCGTGTATCTGGGATTGCAGCTGCTGCGCACGCACGCGCGTGAACTCGCGGTGACCGATGGCGCTGCGCGTTCGTTGGGGCGCCTGTTCATCGACGGCGCGTTGTCCAATCTGTCGAACCCGAAGATCGCGATCTTCTACTTCGCGTTCCTGCCGCAGTTCGTGTCGCCGCAAGCGGCGCACCCGACGAGCGCGGTGTTCGTGCTCGGCCTCACGTTCGCCGGCCTCACGTTCGCGGTCAAGGCACCGGTGGGCCTCAGCGCCGGCTTGTCGTCGGCCTGGCTGCGCGAGCGCCCGGGTCCGCTTGCCTGGCTGTACCGCAGCAGCGGCGCCGTGCTGGTCGGCCTCGGGGTCAAGCTCGCGTTCGAGCGGCGCGCCGGATGACGAGTCGCGTCTCGGTCGAGCAGTACGTGGCCGGCATGGCGAGCTCGCCATGGGCCGCATGCGCTCCATTGGAGCCCTGGCTTTGGGTGGCGCAGGTCGCTGAGCGGGTGCGCGAGCTGCTGGCGCGACTGGCGCACGACGAGTTCGACATCGCCGACGACGTGGCGGTGCATCGCAGCGCCAGCGTCGAGGGCGGCGCGGTGCTCAAGGGGCCCTTGATCCTCGGCCCGCGTTGCTGGGTGGCCAGCGGGGCCTATCTGCGCGGCGGCAACTGGGTGGCCGAGGATTGCACCATCGGCCCCGGCGCCGAGCTGAAGTCGTCGTTCGTCTTCGCCGGCACCAAGCTCGCGCATTTCAACTTCGTCGGCGATTCGGTCCTCGGCTCCGGCGTCAACCTCGAAGCGGGCAGCATCGTGTGCAACCACCGCAACGAGCGCGCAGACAAGGAGATCGTCGTCGTGCATGACGGGGTGCCGCACCGCACCGGCGTGTCGAAGTTCGGTGCGCTGATCGGCGACCACTGTCGCATCGGTGCCAACGCGGTGCTGGCACCCGGCGCCCTGTTGCCGGCCGGCACCGTGGTCGGCCGCACGCAATTGGTCGACCAAGAGGCTCGGGCGCGCCACGCGGGATGAACAGGTCCGAGCGCGGCCGGCCGCTGCCTGGCCAAGGGCCTAGACTGCGCCGGTGATGAGCCCGGAGCCGATCGACGTGCAGCCGCTCGCGCCTGCGCGCCTGGCCGACTTCGTGGCCTTCTTCGACGGCGACGCCTTCGCCGACAACCCCGGCTGGCGATTCTGCTATTGCCAGTATCTGCACGTCGATCACCGCACGGTCCAGTGGGTGCGGCGAACGGCCGAGCAGAATCGCGAGGCTGCGTGCCAACGCATCGCCGCTGCGCAGATGCAAGGCTTTCTCGCCTACCGCGGCGGCCGCGTCGTCGGCTGGTGCAACGCGGCGCCGCGAACGATGATGCAGGCCTACGCCGACGATCACGACCCCGACGACGCGCGGATCGGCCAGATCGGCTGCTTCGTCGTGGCCAAGGCACAGCGCCGCACGGGTGTGGCCGGCGCGCTGTTGCGCGCGGCGTTGCAGGGCTTGGGCTCATCGGGCCTGCGCATCGCGCAGGCCACGCCGTCGCGCCAGGCGCGCAGCGATGCGCAACAACACCACGGGCCGTTGGGCATGTATCTCACGGCCGGCTTTCGCGTGCATCGTGAGCGCGACGATGGCACGATGGTCGTGCGGCGCGACCTCGAGTGAACTCGCCGCCACCCAGGAAGAACCATGTCGATCATCGAAGCCAGAATCGCCGCGCTCGGCCTGCAGCTGCCGGCGCCGATCCAGTTGCCCCCGGGCGTCCAGTTTCCGTTCCAGTTCGTCCGACTGTGCGGCACGCGCGCGTTCATTTCCGGCCATGGGCCGCAGAACCCCGACGGTTCGATCGCTGCGCCGCTGGGCAAGCTCGGGCGCGAGTTGACGCTGGAGCAGGGCTACGGCCAGGCGCGCACCGTCGCGTTGACCATCCTGGGCAGCCTGCAGCGCGCGCTCGGCGACCTCGACCGCGTTCGCCAGTGGAATCGGGTGTTCGGCATGGTGAACTCGGCACCCGGTTTCAACCGGCAGCCCGCAGTGATCAACGGCTTCTCGGATCTCATCCTGGAGTTGTATGGCCCCGAGGTCGGCGGCCACGCGCGCAGCGCGGTGGGCATGGCCGAGCTGCCGTTCGACATTCCAGTGGAGATCGAGGCCGAAGTCGAACTCAAGCCTTGAGGCGATCATGTGCAGAAACATCAAGACCCTGTTCAACTTCGAGCCGCCGGCCACCGAGCTCGAGATCCGCGATGCGTCGCTGCAATTCGTGCGCAAGCTGAGCGGCTTCGCGGTGCCGTCCAAGGCCAACGAGCGGGCGTTCGAGGCGGCCGTCGAGAAAGTAGCTGCTGCGGCGCGCGAGCTGATCGCCTCGATGGTCACGCAGGCGCCGCCGCGCAACCGCGACGACGAGGCCGCCAAGGCGCGGGCGCGCTCGCTGTTGCGCTTCGGTCCGCGCGGCGCCGCGACGGCGAGCGACATCGAGGCTTGAAGCGGAGTCACGCATGCTCTTCATGGTGATCGAACATTTTCGTGACCACGACATGGTGCCGGTGTACGAGCGGGTGCGCGACGGCGGGCGCATGTTGCCCGAGGGGCTGCGCTACATCGACAGCTGGGTCGAGCCCAATTTCTCCCGCTGCTTCCAGTTGATGGAATGCGACGATGCGCAGCTGTTGCAGCAATGGGTGTTGCAATGGCGCGGTGCCGGTGTGACCTTCGAGTTCATTCCGGTGGTGCCAAGCGCGTTGACGCGCGAGGTGGTGGCGCCGCACTTGAAGTAGACAACACCTGGAGACGATCGGATGGGCGACTGGATCCTGCACCACTACCGGCTCTCGCCGTATGCCGAGAAAGCGCGGCTGATGCTGGGCTACAAAGGCGCCAGTTGGCACTCGGTGGAGGTGTCGCCGTTGCCGCCGCGGCCTGGATTGGCCCCTGTGTTGGGTGCGTTCAGGCGCATCCCGGTGCTGCAGCGGGGCGCCGACTTCTTTGTCGACACGCGACTGATGGCCGATGTGCTCGACTCGGTGACACCGTCGCCGCTGCTGCTGCCGCCCGAGGCCCGGGCCTTGTCCACGCTGATCGCCAACTGGGCCGAGCCGCGGGCGTTCGTGATGATGGGCGCGGTGCGCTTCGAGACGCGCGACGACCTGCACCCGCTGCTCGACGCCGGCATTCATCCGGGCGACTTTCTGCGCGACCGCGCGCCGTTCATGGCGCCGGCCGTCGACACGCGGCGTTCGGCCAGCGTGCGCGCGAGCGCGCGTGATCACGTGGTGGCCTACCTCACGGTGATCGAAGAGTTGCTGCGCGCGGCGGGCGGCGAGCACCTGTGCGGCCGCCGGCCGACGGCGGCGGACTTCAGCGCCTTTCACACGATGTGGTGGCTGCGCCAGCCGCCGCAGCGCGATGCGCTGCTGCAGCGTTTTCCGCCACTGGGCGCGTGGGCCGACCGCATGGCGGCTATCGGCCATGGGCGCTTCGAGCCGATGAGCGCAGAAGACGCCTTGCAGCAGGTGAGGGCGGCGCAGTCCGGCGCGTGGTGGCAGCCCGCGTGGCCCGCGGTCGACGACGAGCGTCTCGGTCAGACGATGAACCTGTGCGCCGACGATTACGGGCGCGACGTCATCTGTGGCACGGTCAGCGCGGTGTCCGATCGCCACGTCACGTTGACGCGCGAAGCATCGGGCCTCGGCACGGTGCGCGTGCACTTCCCCAAGGTCGGCTACGAGTTGAGTGCGCCGGCAGCGTGACACCCGCTCGATGAATCGGCGCGCAGGCCATTCGATGCGCTGGTGGCGGAGGGCTGCCGTCGTCGGCGCCTGCGCATGGGGCGTGCGCATCGTGTGCGCAGCGACCGCCGGCGAGGCTGCGGCCCCGGCACCCGGCCACACCCAGGAGTTCATGCTGCAGTCGGGTGGGCTGAAGCGCAGCTATCGCCTGCACGATCCGGCTCGGCCCGATCCCGATCGGCCAGCGCCGCTGTTGCTGGTGTTTCATGGCGGCGGCGGAACGCCGCAGCAGATCGAACGCGAGAGCCGCTTCAGCGAGCTCGCCGACCGCGAGGGATTCGTGGTCGTGTACCCCGCCGGCTACCGCAGGAGTTGGAACGACGGCCGCGGCGCCGACTCGGTCGCGGCGCAGCGAGACGGCGTCGACGACGTCGCCTTCGTGGCGACGCTGATCGACCAGGTGGCGACGATTCGCCGCATCGACGGCCGGCGCGTCTATGCCACCGGCATCAGCAACGGCGCGATGTTCTCGCATCAGCTCGCGCTGCGCATGCCGTCGCGCATCGCAGCCATCGCGCCGGTGGCCGGCGGCTTGCCCGAGCCATTGCGCGCGCAGCTGGACGGGCGCGACCCGGTGTCGGCGCTGATCGTCAACGGCACCGACGATCCGCTGGTGCCTTACGGCGGCGGTGAGGTCCAGGTGCTGGGCAACGCGCGCGGCCGCGTGATCGGCGCCGAAGAGGTGGCCCGCCTGTGGGCTGCGCACGACGCGTGCAGCCCGACGCCGACCATCGAGGATTCACCCGGCACCGCTGGTGCCGATGGCTGCACGACCACGCGGCTGAGTTACCGCGACTGTGCGCAGGGCGCCGACGTGGTGGTCTATCGGCTCAACGGTGGCGGGCACACCTGGCCGGGCGGTACGCAATACCTGCCACGCAGGCTGGTCGGACGGGTGTGCCGCGACCTCGACGGCAGCGCATTGATCTGGGATTTCCTGCAGCGGCATCGCAAGCCGTAGTGCGTGCACGAGGTCGCTACCATCGCCTCCACCATGACCCTGCGCGACAAACCCCGACCGATCGGCATCGTCGCGTGTTCGGCCGAAGGTGCGTCGTTGTGCTACCGTACCGTGTGCACCGAGGGTGCGCAGTTGCTCGGCCCGCACGCCCATCCCGAGGTGGCGATGCACACGCACTCGCTGGCCGACTACGTGGCCTGCCTCGACCGCAACGACTGGCCGGGTGTCGCCGAGCTGATGCTGGCATCGGCGCACAAGCTGGCAGCCATCGGTGCCGAGCTGCTGATCTGCCCCGACAACACGATCCACCAGGCGATGGCGCTGGTGGCGCCGCGCTCGCCGCGGCCGTGGCTGCACATCGCGCAGGTGGTCGCCGCGCAGGCGAAGGCGCGCGGCCATCGGCGGGTGGGTCTCATCGGCACCAGGTGGCTGGTGGACAGCACGGTCTATCCGGCCGACTACGTGCGGCCGAGCACGGCCGGGCGTGACCAGATCCACCACATCATCATGGACGAGCTGGTCAACGGCGTCTTCAAGCCAGAGTCGGTGGCGGTGTTGCAGCGGGTGATCGAGCGCCTGCGCAGCGATGGCTGCGACGCCGTGGTGCTCGGATGCACCGAGATCCCCTTGGTCATCAGTGACGCCAATTCGAGCCTGCCCACCCTCGATTCCACGCGCCTGCTGGCGCGCGCGGCGCTGCGCGCCGCGGTGCAAGGCGCGGCACAGTCGTAGCCGATGTATCGTTGCCGTATGCCATCCGCCCATACCCTCGAGCGCTTCATCGCGCGTGTCGAAAGCAATGCCCACGCGCAGGCCATCGAAGAGTTCTACACCGAGGGCGCTTCGATGCAGGAGAACTTGAATCCACCGCGCGTGGGCCGCGACACGCTGGTGGCCAACGAGCGCGCCGTGCTGGCCCGCATGCGCTCGGTGCAGTCGCGCTGCGTGCGGCCGGTGCTGGTCGATGGCGATGTGGTGGTGGTGCGCTGGGTCTTTCGCTTCGAGGGCATGGACGGCCGTGTGCGTGAGATCGAAGAGCTGGCTTACCAGCGCTGGCAGGGCGAGCGCATCGCGCAGGAGCAGTTCTTCTACGACCCCGCACAGTTCGCCTGGCGCGACCCGCCCAAGTCCTGAGGGCAGCGGGGCTGCCGGCAATGCGCAATGCCCATCTACGTCGTCTTTCTGCGTGCCGTTAACGTGGGCGGGCGCTTCGTCAACATGGCTGTGCTGGCCCAGCACTTTCGAGACCTCGGCTACAGCGACGTACAGACCTACATCAACAGCGGCAACGTGGTGTTCCGATCGGGGTCGCGAAGCCCGGCGGCGCTCGCTGCGGCGATCGAGCAGGGCCTGCCGCCCCGACTCGGCTTCGAGACGCACGCCTTCGTGCGCAGCGTGCCCGAGGTGCACGAGATCGCGCGCCAGGGCATGGCGCTGGCGAGTGACCGGGCGCTGGCCGACGTCAACGTGGCGCTTCTCAACGCCGCATTGGCCTCCGAGCAGCTGGCTGTACTGCACACGCTGCGCAATGCGGTCGACGACTTTGTTGCGCAGGGCAGCGAGGTCTACTGGAAGTGCCGCATCAAGCAGAGCCAGTCGAAGTTCTCCAACGCCGTGTTCGAGCGCAAGCTCAAAACCCGCACGACCTTTCGTCGCGCCGTGATGCTGCACGGCCTGTCCGCGCAGTTGCGTGGCGAAGCGGCGCGCTGAAGCACCGCCACCGGGTTTTCGAACTTCACGTCTGCTGCTTTCGAACCGCCGGTATTCGCGATGGCACGTCGGATGGATCGTTGCGGATGCACGCTTTGCCGGCCGAGCGTGTTTCCGGCGTGACGAAGTTGTCGTCGGCACGGGGGCGACTCCCCGTGAATCGGGCCCACATCGCGTTTGCGACCACTGCATGATCGCTCTCAGTCAGTCAACGTTTCATGCCGGGACCCGAACGGACCGGCGTAGTCGGAACGGTGGTTTAGGTAAATCGGTATGGAGGCAAACATGAAGCGACGCGACTTTCTCGGCAATGCCATTCAAGCGGCGGCCCTGCTGGGCCTGCCGCTGCTCAACTCCCGTGCGGTGGCCGCCGCCGAATCGGCGCTGTCGTCGCGACACGTCACGCTGGCGAGTTCGCTGGCGTTGACCGGCATCCTCGCGGGCTCGGCGGCCGACATCTCGTCGGGTCTGCAAGCGGCCTTTCGCAGCGTCAATCGCAGCGGCGGCATCAACGGCCGTGAGGTCAAGCTGATCACGCTCGACGATGGATATGTCGCCTCGCGCACCGCCGAGAACACCAAGGAAGTGATCGCCGCGGGCTCCGCGCTGGCCTTCCTGTCCGGCCAGGGCACGCCCAACCACGCCGCGATGCTGCCGCTCACCGAAGCGGCCGGCGTGCCGGTGGTCGGCCCGATCACCGGTGCCGATTCGCTGCGCCAGGAAAAGTACCGCTACACGTTCCACGTGCGCGCGAGCTACCGCGACGAAACGCATCGCCTCGTGCAGCAGATGGTCGCGATGGGTTTGAAGGACCTCGCACTGGTGTACCTCGACAACGCCTACGGCAAGGAAGTGCTGGGCTACGCGCAAGAGGCGTTCAATCAGCAGAACATCAAGAGCATCGGCACCTTCGCGCTCGATGTCGCCGGCAAGAACGGCGAAGAGCTGGCCAAGAAAGTGGTCGAGGCCAATCCCGGCGCCGTGTTCCTGATCACCACGGGCACGGCCAACACGTCGTTCATGATGCCGTTCCGGCAACTCAAGCCCGGCCTGCCGCTGGCGGGCACATCGGTGTCGGTGGTGAGTTCGGAGCTCGACAAGCTGGGCGAGAAGCTCAACGGCTACGCACAGGCGGCGGTGATGCCCTATGCCAAGAAGGAGTCGCTGCAGGTCGTGCGCACCTACCAGGCGGAGATGCTGGCCATCGACCAGGGGGCGCGCATCGGCGGCAGCAGCTTCGAAGGCTGGATCAACGCGCAGGTGATGCTCGAAGGCCTGCGCCGCGCCGGCAAGGACCTGACGCGCGAATCGTTGCGCGCCGGGCTGGCCGGCATCCAGCGCTACGACATGGGCGGCTTCATGGTGAACTACGCCAGCGCGCCCTTCGTCGGCTCGCGCTACATCGACATGGCGATCTTCGGCGCCGGCGGCCGGCGCATGTGACGTCCGCGGCGGGCGCGCTCGAGCGCCCGCCGTCGCTGCGCGCTCACTGCAGCGGCTTGAGATCTCCCAGCAACGTCGGGATCAGCTCGCTCACCGTCGGGTGCACGTGCATCGTGCGCCGCAGGGTGGTGTAGGGCTGGTGCGCGGCCATCGTGTCGACGAAAGTGTGCACCACCTCGTCGGCGTTCAGGCCCAGCAGCGCAGCACCGAGGATCTGCTGGGACTGCGCATCGACCAGCACCTTCATGAAGCCCAGCGTTTCGCCGGCTTCGCGGGCGCGGCCGACGCGGCTCATCTGCATGCGGCCGATCAACGCCGGCTTGCCGCGCTCGCGCACCTCGCGCTCGGTGAGCCCGACGCGGCCCAGCGGCGGGTCGATGAACAGCGCATAGGTGGCGATGCGGTCGCTCAGCGAGCGGCGCTCGTCGCGCAACAGGTTGCCGGCGACGATCTCGTAGTCGTTGTACGAGGTGTGCGTGAAGGCGCCTTGGCCGTTGCAATCGCCCATCGCCCAGACGCCGGGCACATTGGTCTCCAGGCGGTCGTTGACGGTGATGTAGCCGCGTGCGTCGGTGTGGATGCCGGCGGCATCCAGCCCGAGGTCGCCCGTGTTGGGGCGCCGGCCGGTGGCCAGCAGCAAGTGCGTGGCCATCACGTCGGGCGAGCCGCATGAGGTGCGCACGGCGATGCGTCCGTCGCGAGATGACACCGCCAGGCACTGCGAGCCGGTTCGCACCGCGATGCCCTCGGCCTCGAGGATCTGTTGGATCGCGGTGGAGACTTCTTCGTCCTCGCGAGGCACCAACCGCGGCGCCATCTCGCACACGGTGACCTGCGCGCCGAAGCGCCGGTACATCTGCGCAAACTCCAGCCCGATGTAGCTGCCGCCGATCACGGCCAGGTGCTCGGGCAGCTTGTCGAGTTCGAGGATGCTGCGGTTGTCGAGCGTGGGCACGCTGTCGATGCCTTCGATCGGCGGCCGCGCCGCCTCGCCGCCGACGTTGACGAAGATCCTGGGCGCGCTCAAGCGCCGGCCGTTCACCTCGACCGTGTGCGGGCCAACGAAGCGCGCTGCGCCGAGCAGCAGCGTCAGGCCTGGCGTGCCGCCGATCCAGCGGTCCAGGCTTTGGCGTGAATGCTGGACCACGCCGTCCTTGCGCGCTTTGACCGCGGCCATGTCGACGCGCACGCCACCCTCGAGCGCGACGCCCCATTCGGCGGCGCGGCGCGCCACCTGCGCGGCGCGTGCGCTGGCCACCAGGGTCTTGGTCGGGATGCAGCCCACGTTGACGCAGGTGCCGCCCAGGCGCTCGCGCTCGATCAGCACGGTGCGCCAGCCGTGGTTGGCGCATTCCACCGCCAACGGCGGGCCGGCCTGGCCGGCGCCGATCACGATGGCGTCAAACGGTTCGTCCATGCCGGTCTCCTCGCAGTGTGGCCGCCGCCGTTGGTCGATGCCGTGATGGCCGCCTTACACGATGTCGCGACCGCGGCAGCCTCAGCCGCTGCAGCGCTCCTCGTTCAGGCAGTCGTCGAGGATATCGAGCGCGGCATCCATCTGTGCGCGTGTGGTGATCAGCGGCGGCGTCAGCGTCAGCACGTGGCCCATCGTGGTCTTGAACGACAGGCCGCGCGACAGCGCGCGGTAAAGCACGCGATCGGCGGCGTCGCTGGCCGGCAACCGGGTGTCGCGATCGCGCACGAGGTCGACGCCGATCAGCAGGCCGCGGCCGCGCACGTCGCCGATCAGCGAATGGCGGCGCTGCATCTGACGCAGCCGGTCGAGCGCGTGCGCGCCGACGGCGGCCGCCTGCTCGACCAGGCTCTCGCGATCGATCACCTGCAAGGTGGCCAGCGCGGCGGCGGCGGTCACCGGATTCTTCTCGTGGGTGTAGTGGCCGAAGGCGTAGGCGCCGGCCACGTCGAGATCGGCCCGCGCGATGCAAGCGGCGATCGGCAGCACGCCACCGCCGAGCGCCTTGCCGAGCACCATGATGTCGGGTGCCACGCCGTCGTGCTCGGCGGCGAAGAAGCGGCCGGTCTTGCCCAGGCCGGTGGGAATCTCGTCGAAGATCAGCAGCGTGCCGTGCGCATGGCAGGCGTCGCGCACCGCCTGCCAGTAGCCGGGCGGGGGAATGAACGGCACCGCGCGCGCCGGCTCGGCGACGACCGCTGCCACGTCACCCTCGCGCGCCAGTACGTAGCGCACCATGCTCGCGCACGCGAGCTGGCACTCGTCCAGCAAAGGTTGGCCGCTCGCATCGACCCGGTGGCCGTAAGGGCAGCGGTAGCAGGCAAAGGGCGCCACATGTTCGCTACCGGGCAGCAACGGCCCGATCGGACCGCTGCGAAACAGGGCCTCGCCGCCGACGCTCGACGCGCCGAAGCCCGCGCCATGAAACGCGTCCCAGAAGCTCAGCGTCTTGAAGCGCCCGGTGGCCGCGCGCGCGAGCTTGATCGCCACCTCGATCGCGTCAGAGCCGCCCGTGGTGAACAACAGCTTGGCGTCGTGGCCGGTGAAGGCGCGAAACTTCGCACCGAGCGCTTCGGCGAGTTCGACTGCGCGCTCGCTGGCAAAGCGTCGCGGTGCGAAGCTCAGCGTGTCGAGCTGTGCCTTGATCGCCGCCAGCACGTGCGGGTGCGCATAGCCGACGTGATGCACGTTGTTGCCGTGAAAGTCCATGTAGCGCCGGCCGGCGAGGTCTTCGATCCAGATGCCTTCGGCCTTGGCGATCGCATCGAGGCAGGGCGTCGAAACCGACTGCTGCAGGAACGCCGCGCTGTCGCGCGCCAGCAGCGCGCGCGTGGGCGCGTCGAGGTGCTCGCGCTGCCAGCCGGCGCGGCGCGGCGATGCGTTGACGTCGCCTTCGCTGGCTGCCGGTGACTGGATGCGGCTGCGTGGCATGGCGCCCGATGATAGGCGCTGACAGAATGCGCGCCATGTTCCCGATCCGGCTCGTGTTCGCCCTGCTCGTGCTCGCCAGCGTGGCGGCCAACCTCTACTTCCTGCTTCGTGGCGGTGGCGAACACCGGCGCGTCACCACGCAATCGCCGGCGGTGGATCAATTCGAGGTGATTCGCACCAAGGGTGGCTTGCTGGCCGTCAGCACGATCAAGGCGCCGGAGTTCTTCCAGGCCACCGCGGAGCACCAGGTGCTGGGAGTGCCTGTGGGGCAGACCACCAGCCAGATCCGCGTGCCGGCCGTCTACCAGTATCACGTCGAGCTGGCGCCCGACTGGAAGGTGACGCTGCGCGACAAGACCTTCATCGTGGTCGCCCCGCGCGTCAAGCCCACGCTGCCGGTGGCCATCGACACCGCCCGCTTGGAGCGTTATGCGTCGGGCATCTGGTCGCCGTTCACCGGCGCGTCCGAACTCGATCGCCTGCAGCAGTCGATCAGCGCCAGCCTGGCCGCCAAGGCGGTGCTGCCGAGCTACATCCAGTTCCAGCGCGAGGCCGCGCGAGTGACCGTCAGCGAGTTCGTCGCCAAGTGGCTGCTCACGCAGGAGCGCTGGCAGCCCGCGTCGGCCTACAAGGTGCAGGTGTTCTTCGCCGACGAGCCGATCGAGGCGCTTGGTGCGGCGCCGCCGCCGTTCGTGCGCGAGCCGTAGCGGCGACGACGCGCGCTACTCGTGCCGCAACGCGTCGATGGGATCCAGCTGCGCCGCGCGCCGCGCCGGAAAATAGCCGAACACCACGCCGATGGCCGCCGAGAACACGAAGGCCAGCAGATTGATCGTCGGACTGAACAGGTAGGGCACCTGCATCACCTGCGCCAGCACGATCGACATCGCGGTGGCCAGCACGATGCCGATCACGCCGCCCAGCGCGGCCAGCACCACCGCCTCGATCAGAAACTGCAGCATGACCTCGTTTTCGAGTGCACCGATGGCCAGCCGCACGCCGATCTCGCGCGTGCGTTCGGTGACGCTGACTAGCATGATGTTCATGATCCCGATGCCGCCCACCAGCAGGCTCACCGCCGCCACCGCGCCGAGCAGCGTGGTCATGATCTTGGTGGTGCCCGACAGCGTGTCGGCGATCTGTTTCGTGTCGAGCACGTTGAAGTTGTCGTCGTCGGCTTCGGCCAGCTTGCGCCGCTCGCGCAGCAGTTGCGTCAGGCCGGCCTTCAGGCGCTCGGCGTCGCTGCCGTCGTTCATCGACACCAGCAGCGTGTTGACGCGCTGGTTGCCGAGCACGCGGCGTTGCACCGTGTGCAGCGGCAGGATGACCACATCATCCTGGTCGTTGCCCATGGCCCCCTGGCCCTTGGAGCCGAGCAGGCCGATCACCTCGCAGGAAAACTGCTTGACGCGCAGCTGTTCACCGACCGCATCGCTTGTGCCGAACAACTCGCGCCGCACGGTTTCGCCGATCAGGCACACGGCGGCGCCGGCGGCCAGCTCGTTGTCGGTGAAGCTGCGGCCCAGGCGAACAGTCCAGTTGTTGGTGGTGAAGTAGGCGTTGGTGCTGCCGGTGATGGTGGTGGCCCAGTTGCGGCCGTTGGCGACCACGGTGGCGCCGGAGCGCACCTCGGGTGCCACCGCGCGGATGCCCCCGATCTGCGAGGCCACCGCCAGCGCGTCGGCCTCCTTGAAGAAGGGTGCACCACCGCCGCCGCCACCGGCGCCCAGGCGCTGGCCAGGGCGCACCATCAACAGGTTGGTGCCCAGGCTGGTGATCTGATCCTGCACCGCCTGTGTGGCGCCGTTGCCCAACGTGACCATCGTGATCACCGCGCTGACGCCGATCACGATGCCCAGGATGGTGAGAAACGAGCGCAGCAGATGGCGGCGGATCTCGCGCAACGACAGCATGAAGGTGTTCCACCACATCAAGCGGCTCCCGGTCGGCGCGCTTGCTGCACGTCGGACTCCACTCGGCCATCGACGAAGCGCACGATGCGCCGCGCGAAGGAGGCCATGTCGGCCTCGTGCGTGACCATCAAGACCGTGATGTGCTGGCGTTCGTTGAACTCGCGCAGCAGCTCCATGATCTCGCGGCTGCGCTGCGTGTCGAGGTTGCCGGTGGGCTCGTCGGCCAGCAGCACCGCCGGTTCGCTGACGATCGCGCGCGCGATCGCCACCCGCTGCTGCTGCCCGCCCGACAGCTCGGCCGGACTGTGCGTCTCCCAGCCCGCAAGGCCCACTGCAGCGAGCGAACGTTGTGCCGCGGCGCGGCGCTGTGCGGCGTTGAAGCCGCGGTACAACAACGGCAGCTCGACGTTTTCCTGCGCCGAGGTGCGCGGCAACAGGTTGAAGCCCTGGAACACGAAGCCCAGCCAGCGCCTGCGCAAGCGGGCGCGTTGGTCGCGTGTCAGCCGCTCGACCGGCACGCCACGGAAGAGGTAGCTGCCGCCGCTGGGTGTGTCGAGGCAGCCGAGGATGTTCATCACGGTGGACTTGCCGGAGCCGCTGGGCCCCATGACGGCGACGAACTCGCCGGCGTTGACATCGAGGTCGATGCCGCGCAGTGCCTGGAACGCGGCGCTGCCGCTGCCGTAGGTTTTGGTCACACCGCGCAGACGGATCAGCGGCTCGCCGACGGCGACCGCGGCGCCGCCCAGCCCACCGGCCGGCGCGGTGCCGGGTGGGCCAACCGGAGCGACCGCACTCGGCGCGACCGGGCCTTCGCGCGCCAGCACGCTGCTCATTTGGCGCTCGCGCTGCGTTGGTCGGTGATCACCGCCATGCCGGGCTGCAGCTGATCGCTGCTGACCTCGGTGAGGCGGCCATCGCTCAAGCCCGTCGCCACCGTGATCGCGACCGGCTGGTTGTCGCGCAACACCCAGAGTTGGCGCGGCCCGGGTCCTTGTTGTCCATTGCCCGCGCCGGCGGTGCGCCGTCCGCCCAGCCCGGGCGCACGCGGGATCAGGCTGCCGACAATTCCGCTGCGCACGCCGGAAGCTGGTGCACTCGCGGGGGCTGCTTGCCCGCCGCTGGGTGTAAACCGCAGCGCCGGGTTGGGTACCAGCAGCACCTGTTGCCGTTCGGTGGCCGTGATGGTGGCGGTCGCCGTCATGCCGGGGCGCAGCGACAGATCGGCATTGTCGACGTCGAGTTGGGCGACATAGGTGACCACGTTGTCGGTGATGGTCGAGCCATAGGCCACGCGCGTCACTTGCGCCGGGTATTTGCGGTTCGGATAGGCGCTGACGGTGAAGGTCGCACGCTGACCGACCTCGACCGAGCCGACATCGGCCTCGTCGACGTTGACCATCAGCCGCAGTTGGCGCAGGTCCTCGGCCAGGGTGAACAGCGTGACGGCCTGCAGCGATGCCGCCACCGCGTTGCCGGGATCGACCGAGCGCGTGAGCACCACACCGTCGCTGGGTGCGCGGATCGAGGCCTTGGACAAGTTGGTTTCGTCGGTCGACAGCGCCGCGCTTGCATCGTTCACGCCCGCGCGGGCACTGTTTTCGTCTGCGCGCGCGCGCTCCAGCGTGGCGCGTGCGGTCTCGAGCTCGGCCTGCGACGGCACCTTGCCATCCGACAGCCGGAACACCTCCTCGAGCCGGCCGAGGTTGCCTTGCGCCTCTTTGTTGGTGGCCACGGCCTGCGCGACCTTGGCCTCGGCGGCCGCCAGCGCGGCGCGCGAGCGCGTGATCTGGTCGCGCAGCTTGGCCAGGTCGAGTTGCACCAGCACCTGGCCCTTCTTGACCGGATCGTTGATGTCGACGAACACCTGCGAGACCGTGCCCGACAGCTCGCTGCCGATGTTGATCGTGCGCGTCGGCTGCAAGGTGCCGTTGGCGGTGACCGATATGCGCAGGTCGCCGCGCGTCACCGGCTCGGTGACGAACGCCGGCACCGAGTGCACGTCGCGCCGCACCCACCAGGCGCCCAGGCCCCCGGCGGCGACCAGCAGCAGCACGGCCGCTACCCAGGTCGTTGGTCGGCGCCACCAGGCCGGCCCTGCGGTGCCCAGCAGCTGGTCGACGTCGGTGGCGCTTACCGTGTGCGATTCGGTGCCGGTCGTCATGGCTTGTCAGCCGCCTGTATGGTGGCGTCTGCGCCAGCCCAGCCACCGCCCAGCGCCTTGAACAATCGCACCTGGGCAATGGCGAAATCGGTGCGCGCCAAAACCAAGCCGTCTTGCGCGCTGAGCTGCGAGCGCTGGGTGTCGAGCACGGTCTGAAAGTCGATCAGCCCGCTGCGGTAGCGCTGGCGTGCGATCAGCGATGCATTGTCGGCGGCTTCGGCGGCACGCTGCAACGTGACGCGCCGTTCCTGGGCGCTGCGCAAGGAGACGAGCGAATCCTCTACGTCCTGCAATGCACCGAGCACGGTGCCCTTGTAGCTCGCGCCGGCGCCTGCCAATGCGGCATCCTGGGCGTCGACCTTGGCGCGCAGCGCCCCGCCATCGAACAGCGGCACCGAGACGGCGGCCAGCAACCCGGCGGTGCTGCCGCCAGAGCCACCGAGCGCGGCCAGGGTCAGCGCGCTCAAGCCGATGTTGCCGCTCAGGCTGAAGCTCGGATACCGCTGCGCTTCGGCTTGGGTCGCGCGCGCCGCGGCAGCGCGTACCTGTTGCTCGGCGCGACGCACATCGGGCCGCTGGCGCAACGTGTCGGCCGGAATGGTCAACGCCAAGCCATCGGGCGCGCTGGGCGCCTCTAGCGCGGTGGAGTTCTTCAGCTGCGGCAATTCACCCGGGGCGCGACCGGTCAGCACGGCGATGCTGTGCGCCGCTTGCGCGATGGTGCTCTCCAACGCAGGAATCTGCGCTCGCGTCTGCTCGACCGCCGTGCGCGCCTGCTCGACTTCGAGCGAGGTGGACAAGCCGGCCTGGGTGCGCCATTGCGCGATCTGCAGGGTCTCTTGCTGCGTGTCGAGGTTCTGGCGCGCGACATTCAGCCGCACGCGGGTGCCACACCACTGCAAGTAGGCCGATGCCACCTCGGCGGCGATGGAGATCTGCACGTCGCCCAACGATGCCGCGCTGGCCAGGGCATCGGCCCGTGCCGCCGCCAGGCCGGCGTGGTTGGCGCCGAACAGGTCGGGCTCCCAGCTGGCGTCGAAGCCGGCGCGAAACAGGTTGCTGGCGCTGGTTCCTGCGGCCTTGCTGCGTTGCGCCGATGCGCTGGCATCGACTTGCGGCGACAGCGTCGCGGCCTGCACCGACACCAGCGCGCGCGCCTGGCGCAAGGAGGCGACGGCCCCCTGCACATCGGTGTTGGCGTTCAGCGCCTGCTCGATCAACGCGGTCAGCTGCGCATCGTTGAACTGACGCCACCAAGCTTGCGTGTTCGGATGGCCCGGTGTCACGCCGTCGCCGCTCGACCATGCCATGGGTATATCGAGGACGGGTGGCTCTGCCGGGCGCTGCGGCACCAGGCTTGCGCAGCCGGCCAGCAGGCACGCGAACGCCGCAGCCGGCAGCAGTCTGGTCGCGGCAATGCGCGCGCATGGACCGCAACGCGTCTTGCCGACGTAGAGGGCAGCAGCCATGTCCGCAGGATCAAGCAATGGGTTTTCGGGCTCGGTTCGCGCCAGTAAAGCCGGGTAAAGGCCCAAGCCTCAACCCTCGCTGGCCGGGTGAACAGCGTGCCATGCAGTCTGCCCGGTCCACCCGCGCCGTCCACTGCGCTGGAACAAATCGCCGACGCGCGCCGTTGCGGCGAGGTGGCCTCAGCCTGCGAGATCGCGCAGGCTCAGCACCGGCCAGCCGCGCTCGGCGGCCTCCGCGGCCAGACGCATGTCGGGGTTCACCGCCACCGGCTTTCGCACCGCCAGCAGCAGCGGCAGGTCGTTGATCGAATCGCTGTAGAACGTGGTCTCGCAGTCGCGCGGATCGATGCGTTGCGCAGCCAGCCAATCGTTGAGCCGCGACACCTTGCCTTCGCGCATGTTCAACGTGCCGGCGACGCGACCAGTGAAGCAGCCATCCGCGTCGAGCTCGCATTCGGTGGCAATCAAGTGTGGCAGCCCCAGGTGCGCCGCGGTGAGCTCGGTGATGAAGCGGTTGGTTGCGGTGGTCAGCACCACCAGCTCGCCGGCGCTGCGATGGCGTTCGACCAGCGCATGCGCCGCCGAGTTCAGGCGCGTCGCCACCACGGTGTCGAGAAACTCACGCCGCAGCGGCTGCCACTGTTCGCGCGAGCGGCCGGCCAGCGTCGACACGTAGAACTCGCAGAACGCCTGCGGGCTCACGGTGCCGGCCCGGTACTCGCGCTCCATGCGCCGGTTGCGCGGCTCGAATGCCGCGCGGTCGAGCTCGCCGCGTTGCATCAGGAATTCGCACCACAACACGTCGCTGTCGCCATCGAGCAGCGTGTGGTCGAGGTCGAACAGGGTCAGGGGCAGCGGTCGCGGCATCTAGAGCGAGGGTTGCCGCAAATGCCAGGCCTTGGTGCGCGTGAAGGTCTGGATACCGTGCGTCGACAACGTCAGGCCGATGCCCGAATCGCCGTAACCCGACCAGGGCAGCCGCGGACTCACGCGGTCGCAGCAGTTCCAGTACACGCTGCCGGCGTTGACGCGGGCGAGTAGTTCGCGCGCCTTGGTTTCGTCGCGGGTGTAGACACCGGCGGTGAGGCCGTAGCGCGTGTCGTTCATCAGCGCCACGGCTTCGTCGTCGCCGCGCACCTTCTGGATGCCGATGATCGGGCCGAAACTTTCTTCGCGCATCAACGCCATCGTGTGGTTCACGCGGCTGAACACGGTGGGCGCATACCAGTGGCCGGGGCCCGGCAGCCGGTGGCCGCCGCACAGCAGCTGGGCACCCTTGGCCACTGCATCGGCCACCTGCGCGTCGAGCACTGCCAGTTGCGGTGCACGCGTGATCGCACCGATGTAGGTGGCGCTGTCCATCGGATCGCCGACCTTGAAGCCGCGGACGGTGGCCAGGAAGTGCTCGACGAAGGCATCGTGCAGCGACTCGTGCACATAGATGCGTTCGACCGAGCAGCAGCTCTGGCCGGTGTTGTACATCGCGCCGTCGGCCAGGCTCTCGGCCGCCGACTTGGCGTCGGCGTCGGCACGCACGTAGGTCGGATCCTTGCCGCCGAGTTCGAGCTGCATCTTGATCAAGCGCGCTGCCAGCGTCTGCGCGATGCGCATGCCGGTGGCATGGCTGCCGGTGAAGAACAGGCCGTCGATGCGTTGGTTCAGCAACGCCGCGCCGACCTCGCCGCCGCCGACCAGCGTTTGCATCACCGCGGCCGGCACACCAGAGGCGTGCAGCAAGCGCGCGATGTGCAGGCCGGTCAGCGTGGCGAACTCGGATGGCTTGTACAGCACCGCGTTGCCGGTGAGCAGAGCCGGCACGATGACGTTGCAGCCGACGAAATACGGATAGTTCCAGGCCGAGATGTTGGCCACCACGCCCAGCGGCACGTGGCCGATGCGCTCGCGCATGCCGCCTTCGTCGAACACCGCTTCGTCGGCAATGGCGCGTTCGGTGTGGGCGAGAAAGAAGTCGATGCGCGGCAGCAGACCGTTGAGCTCGTTGCGCGATTGGGTGATCGGCTTGCCGACCTCTCGGGTCAGCGTGGTCGCGAGCGTGTCGAGCTCGCCCACCAGCGCGGCGCGAAAGCGCTCGATCGTCGACAGCCGTTCGCGCAACGGGGTGGCAGCCCACGCGGGTTGCGCCGCTCGTGCGGCATTCGACTTGTCGGCGACCGAGGCGGGGTCGTCGGCCGCCGGTTCGGCGAGCAGCGCGCCGGTGGCTGGGTTGTGAATCGTCAGTGTGGGCATTGGGCTTTATGCTTTGGCGGCGACGCCGTGGCCGGCGCGTCGCGCGTGGCGCGCGCCGCGTTGAGGAAGTCGCGCAACAGCGGCGCGTCGTCGAAGTTGTCCGGATCGCCGGGAATGTGGAACTCCGGATGCCACTGCACCGCGGCCACATACGAAGGCCCCGCGCGACGCACGGCCTCGATCATGCCGTCGTCGGGGCAGCAGGCCTCGACCGCGAAGCCGGGTGCGAGATCCTTGATCGCCTGGTGATGCAGCGAGTTGACGGTGGCGTTGCGCACGCCGGGATAGAGCTGCGCCAGACGCGAGCCCTTGACCAGCTCGACGCCGTGGAAATGGCGCTCGAACGCCGAGCCGTCGCGGTGCGCACGCGAACTCGGCCGCTGGGTGGCGATGTCCTGCAGCAGCGTGCCGCCGAACATCACGTTGAGCAGCTGCAGACCGCGGCAGATGCCGAACACGGGTTTGCCGGCGCGCACGAAGGCGTCGATCAGCTCGATCTCGTAGCGGTCGCGCACGCGGTCACCCGACCAGTCGGGGTGCAGCGGCGTTTCGCCGTATGTTTCGGGAGCGACGTCGTTGCCGCCTTGCAGCACCAGGCCGTCGAGCGTGTCGGCGTAGTCGTCGAGGTCGAGGTCGCTGCGGGTGACGATGCTGTCTTTGGTGACGGCGGGGATCATCACGGCCATCGCGTGGCCCGACAGCACCCAGTGCGCCACCGACTGCTCGAGGTAGTGGATGTTCTTGGTCCAGATGCCGCTGATCTGGATGCCGGGCGTGCCCGGCGTGTAGATGCGCGCCGACACGCCGATCAACAGCGGGCGCTGGTCGGAGCTCATGCATTGCGCGCGGCCAGCGCCGCGTCCATGAAGTCTTTGAGGATCGGCGCGTCGTCGATCACGCCCTGTTCGGCCGGTTGATGGAACTCCGGGTGCCATTGCACCGCGGCCACGAAGCTCGGCCCGCGCCAGCGCACCGCCTCGATCACCTGGTCGTCCGGGCAGCGCGCCTCGACCACGAAGTCGCGCGCCAGCGTTTTGATGCCTTGGTGATGCACGCTGTTGACGGTGACACGCGAGGTGCTCGGGTAGAGCTGTGCAAGCCGTGTGCCCGGCACGAAGTCGACCGCGTGGAAGTGCTTGTCGTAGAGCTCGGCGTTGCGATGCGCCAGCGAGTTCGGTTGCAGCAGGCTGATGTCCTGCAGCAGCGAGCCACCGAAGGCGACGTTCAGCAACTGCAGGCCGCGGCAGACGCCAAACACGGGCTTGCCGCGCGCCACGAAGGCGCGGGCCAGTGCGGTTTCGTATTCGTCGCGCACGCGGTCGCCGCTCCACTGCGGCTTGAGCGGCTCCTCTCCGTAGTGGCCCGGCCACATGTCGGAGCCACCCATCAGCACCAAGCCGTCGAGCCACGCCGCGTAGTCGTCGAAACCGACGGTGCCGCGCGAGGTGTCGCCGAGCGGCGAGGGCACCATCACCGGCAGCGCGCCCTGCGAGGCCGCCCAATGCGCCACCGACTGCTCGATGTACTGCAACGTCTTGCCGGTGAAGATGGGGCGTGCGGCATCGGCGTGGAAGAAGCACGCCGAGATGCCAATCTTGAGACGCTCAGACATACAAACTACATGGCGGCGAGGAAGAAGCGTTCGTAGTCTGCCTCGATCGTGGGCCGCGGGTTGGTCTGTGCGGTGAAATCCTTGGCGGCCAACGGCACCAATTGCGGCAGGTGCGCGCGAGTGACGCCGCGCGTTGCCAGGCCGCCGCTGATGCCGATGCGCGTCTTGAGGGCACGCAGCCAGTGGATGAACGTGGCGCCATCGCTGTCGGGGGCGATGTCGGCGGCATGCGAGAGTTCGGCGAACTTCTCCGGCACGGCCACGCGGTTCCAGTCGAGCACGGTGTCGATCATCAGCGCGTTGGCCAGGCCATGGTGCAGGTCGCACACGGCGCCGAGCGCGTGCGCACAGGCGTGCACCGAGCCCAGGTCTTTCTGGAACGCGATGGCGCCCATCATCGAGCACATCATCATGTCGGCGCGGGCTTGGATGTTGGCGGGCTCGTGCGCCGCGACGGCCAGTGCACGCGCACCGATGCGCAGCCCCTCGAGCGCGATGCCGTCGCACAGCGGGTGATAGGCCGGCGACAGATAACTCTCGATGTTGTGCGTGAGCGCATCCATGCCGGTGGCCGCGGTGATCGGCCCGGGCAGCGCCAGCGTCAGCTCGGGGTCTGCGAACACCGCCTTGGCCAGGATCTTGGCGCTGAACACGGTGCGCTTGCGGTGCGTGTCGTTCTCCGATACCACCGACGAGCGGCCGACCTCCGAGCCGGTGCCCGAGGTGGTGGGCAGCGCCACGAAGTAGGGCAGCTCATTGACGATCGGGCGCACCTGCGGGTGGTCCCACACGTACTCCAGCACGTCGCCCATGTGCGTGGCCATCACGCCCACGACCTTGGCCACGTCGAGCGCCGCGCCGCCGCCGAAGCCGATGACGCAATCGGCGCCGTGTGCCTTGAACGCGTCGGCGCCCGCCATCACCATCGCGCAGGTCGGGTTGCCGGAAATGCCGTCGAACACCGCCGCGTTCAATTCACGCAAGTGGCTCTTGAACTCGGCCATCACCGGCAGCGACGCGAGCGCGCGGTCGGTGACGATCAGAGGGCGCCTGAATCCCATCTCGATCAGATGCGGTCCGACGAGCTTGCGCGCGCCGGCGCCGAAGTGGATGGTGGTGGGGAAGGCGAATTTGGTGATGGTCATATGCGTCGCGTCAGCCGGCTGTCCATGCTACGACTTGAGCGCGAGCCGCTTGGTCGGTGCGCCTGTCGCCCCGACCGCCGCGGTCGCTGCTGCGCAGCGACTGCTCTGCGCTGCTCGCCGAATGAGGGCGGGCGAAAAACTCGGCCTCGCATGCACGGCAAACTCCTGACGGAGTTTGCCTATGCTCGGACCTCGAACAGTTTCGCTCGACGCCTCGCCTCACGGCGATGCGCAGACCCTCGTCCGCCTGCGCTGCTCGACGCGTCCCACGGGGCGACAGCCCCACCGGCCAAGCGGCTCGTCGAAAGGCCAGAGCGTTGCCGCGAGGCTGCCGGCGGAATGCGCCGGTCGCTCCGCGAGGCCGTGGGGCGGGCGCGGAGGCCGCAACTTGGGAGGCGCCGAGAAGCGCAGCGCCGAGGTCGGCGCGCGTCAGCGCGCTTCGTGATCTGACTCGCCGCAATTGTTCGAACGTAGCGAACGTAGTGAGCGAAGTGAGTTTTGCGGCGCGACCTTGGTGTGAGCATCGCAGGGGAGTCGGCCCATTGGGCCGACCGCCTCTGTAGGCGCGGCGCCCGCGTCTGGTCCGCGGCCTTGCCCGCTCAGTCGTCGCAGGGTCCATCAAATGATCTCGAAGTAGCGCTTCAATTCCCAATCGGTCACCGCATCCTGCCACTGGCGATGCTCCCAGTAGCGGGTGGCGGCGAAGTGGTCGACGAAGGTGTCGCCGAACCAGTCGCGCGCGATCGCCGACTCCTTGAACGTGTGGGTCGTGCGCAGCAGCGAGCGTGGTGCGCGCGGGATGTCTTCTGCGCCTTCGTTGGTGCCGGTGATCGGTGGGGCCGTCAGCTTCAGGCCCTTTTCAACGCCGTGCATGCCCGCCGCGATGACGGCGGCCATCGCGAGATACGGGTTCACGTCGGCGCCGGGACACCGCGTCTCCAGTCGTGTGGCCTTCGGGCTGCCGGCGATGACGCGAAAGCTCGCGGTGCGGTTGTCCAGGCCCCAGGTGGGCTTCACCGGCGCCCAGAAGCCGTCGACCAGCCGCTTGTAGCTGTTGACCGTGGGCCAGAACATCGGTGCGAATTCCATCAGGCACGCCACCTGGCCGGCCAGATAGCTCTCGAACAGCTTGCTCATCGAGCGCTTGCTCTTCGCGTCGTAGAAGAGGTTGCTCTTGCCGTCGGACAGGCTCTGGTGGATGTGGCCCGAGCAACCCGGGTACTTCTGGCTCCACTTGGCCATGAAGCTGGGCATGACGGAAAAGCGTTTGCCGATCTCCTTGGCTCCGGTCTTGAACAGGATCGCGCGGTCGGCGGCTTCGAGCGCCTCGCTGAACGCGATGGCGACCTCGTAGACGCCGGGGCCGGTTTCGGTGTGCAAGCCTTCGATCGGCACCCCGAAGGCCGCCATCTCGTCCATCAGCGCGTTGAAGAAGCCGCGGTTGTCGGCCATGCGCAGCAGCGAGTAGCCGAACATGCCCGGCGTCAGCGTCGTCGGAGCCACACCCTGTTTGGCGGCCCAGCTGGCCGGCGTCTCGGCGAAGTTGAACCACTCGAACTCCATGCCGGTCATGACGTCGAAGCCGAGTTTGCGCGCGCGCTTGAGTACGCGCTTCAAGGTCTGGCGCGGACACACCGGGTAGGGCGAGCCGTCGGCGTTGACGAACTCGCCGAGGAAGAACGGCACGTTGTTGTCCCACGGCACGTGGCGCGCGGTGTCGAGATCCAGGCGCGCCAGCGCGTCGGGGAAGCCGTGCTGCCAGCCGGTGACCTGGGTGTTGTCGTAGCACTGGTCGCCCGAGTCCCAGCCGAACACCACGTCGCAGAAGCCGAAGCCGCCTTTCGGATGCGGCTCGGCGGCACCGAGGAACTTGTCGATGTGCAGGTATTTGCCGCGCAGCACGCCGTCGATGTCGCTGCACGCGACCTTGACCTTCTGCGTGCCCGACTTGCGAACGGCGTCGAGCGCCGGGTGGTTCTTCTGTGTGGCCATGGCGAATTGTCTGCCGGTTCTACAGCGCGGGCGCGCCGTTGGGGATGCCCATCTCGCGCAACGTGTCGGCCACTGCGTGGACGGTCTGGCTCATCTCGTTGCGGCCGATCGCGCCGATGCAGCCGACGCGAAAGGTCTCGATCTGCGTCAACTTGCCGGGGTAGAGGATGAAGCCGCGCTGCTTGGCGCTTTCGTAGAAGCGCTTGAATTCGTAGGCCTTGTGCGCCGGCGCGTGGAAGGTCACGATGATCGGCGCCTGCACGTCGGGTTTCAGGAACGGCTTGAAGCCCAGGGCCTTCATGCCGTCGACCAGCGTGCGGCAGTTGTCGGCGTAGCGCGCCAGGCGGGCCACCTGGCCGCCTTCTTCGACGAATTGCGTCACCGCCTCGGCCAGGGCCACCACCACGTGCGTGGGTGGCGTGAATCGCCACTGGCCGGTCTTTGCCATGTAGACATGCTGGTCGTGCAGGTCCATCGCCAGGCTCTGGCTGTTGCCGGCGCAAGCGTCGAGCACGGCCTTGCGCAGGAACACGAAACCCATGCCCGGCACGCCCTCGAGGCACTTGCCGCTGGCCGCGATCAAGGCATCGAAGCGGATGCGCCGCGCGTCGATCGGCAGCGCGCCGAAGCTCGACATCGCGTCGACGATCAGGCCTTTGCCATGGCGCTCGCACACCGCGGCGATCTCGGCCAGCGGGTTCTCGACGCCGGTGCCGGTCTCGCAATGCACCAGCACCACGTGGCTGATCGATGGGTCGGCCTTCAATCGTTCGTCGACCGCGGCGGCTGACATTGGCACGTCTTCGGCAAACGGCAGCACGGTGGACTTGCGGCCCATCATCTGCGTGAGTTTCGCGGCGCGTTTGCAGTAGGCGCCGTTGTCGGGCACCAGCACATGGCCGTTCTTCGGCACCAGGGTCGCGACTGCGGCCTCGACGCTGAAGGTGCCGCTGCCTTGCAACGGCACCAGCACATGGCTGTCGGGCCCGTGCACGATGTCGAGCAGTCGCGTGCGCAGGCTGGCGGTCACTGCGTTGAAGTCGGCGTCCCACGAGCCCCAATCCTTGAGCATCGCGAGCTTGGTGCGCAGCGTGGTGGTCAGGGGCCCTGGCGTGAGCAGGATGCGGTCGCGGTCCATGGGAGAGTCTCCGGGTGTCAGCGTCGTTTCCACGCCTGCGTGCGGCGGTCGATCCACCACGACAGTGCCATGAAGCCGAACGTGGCCACCGTGTTCGCGGCAGCGATCAATATAGCCATCGCCGCGGCTGCGCCGATCTCGCCGGCCTCGTCGAGGTTGAGGATCGCGATCGACGCCACCTTGGTTTCGGGCGAATAGAGGAACACCACCGCCGAGATGGTGGTCATCGCGTTGATGAAGAAGTAGCGCGCGATGTCCACCAGCGCCGGGGTGCAGATCGGCAGCGTGACGCGCCAGAAGGTCTTGTAGAACGGTACCTTCAGCGACGCCGACACCGACTCGAACTCGGCATCCAGGGCCTTCAGCGCCGTCACCGCCGTCAGGTGACCGGTGGTGTAGAAGTGCACCACGGTGCAGATGGTGAGCAGGGTCAGCGTGTGGTACAGCCCATTCAGCGGGTTGCCCGGCTCGTTGAAGAAGAAGATGTAGCCCAGGCCGAGCACCAGCCCGGGCACCGCCATCGGCAGCATCGACAGCAGGCGAACCAGGCTGCGCACGGGCTTTAGTCCCTGCGTCTTCTCGAGCATGTAGGCGCCGACGAACACCAAGGCGCCACCGCACACTGCTGTGCCCGCGGCCATGGTCAAGCTGTTGACGAAAGCCTCGCCGACCTCGGCATCGAACAAGCCCATTGCGTAATGGCGCAGGCTGGGTGTGAGGTTGTAGGGCCAGAAACTGACGAACGAGGCGAACACGGCCATGCCGAGCATCGCCAGGATCAGCGCACAGACGATCACGCAGTACGACGACATCGCGGCGTCGAACCACGGTGCACGCTTGGGCGAGTAGGGCACCGCACGCGCGGTCAGCATCGCGGTCTGCTTCTTGCTCACCCAATGATCGACCGCGAACGTCAGCACCGCCGGCGCCAGCAGCAGCAGCGCCACGACTGCGCCGCGCTGGAAATCCTGCTGGCCGATCACCAGCTTGAACACGTCGGTGGCCAGCACGTTGAAGCTGCCGCCGATCACCTTGGGAATGCCGAAATCGGTGACGACCAGCGTGAAGGTCACCAGCGCAGCCGAGATCAAGCCGTACTTCGCCCCGGGCAGCGTGATCGTGAAGAACTTGCGCGCCGCCGTGGTCCCCATCGAATCGGCGGCCTCGTACAGGCGCGCATCGGCGGCGGTGAGGGCGGTGATCAGGATCATCAACGCGTGCGGAAAAGTCGAGAACACCTCGGCGACCACGATGCCCGGCGCGCCGTAGATCTGCTCGATGCCCAGATCCACCAGCCAGACCTTCAACACGCCCTGGTTGCCGAACCAGTAGATCAGCGAGATCGCCGCCAGCAGCGACGGCGCCAGCAGCGGCACCAGCGTGATCGTGCGCGCCAGTGCCTTGAATCGCATGCGGCTGCGCGTCAGCGCGTAGGCGAAGCCGAATGCGGTCGGGATGGTGACCAGCGTGACGAGTCCCGACACCCACAGGCTGTTCCACAACGATTCGAGCAGCGCCGGCGTCTTCGCGTAGGAAATGAAATTGGCCAATCCGGCGAAGCGTCCGTGCGCGTCCTGCACCGACTGCTGCAGGATCGAGCCCAATGGCCCGGCCAGGAACGCCAGCAACGCCAGCGCCACCGCGATCAGCACGGCGTGAGCGATGCGTTCGCTCCAGTGCACCTGCTGGCGCACGAGCGTGGCTTTCAAGACCGCGGCCACCGTGCTACTCGAAGATGCGCATGCGCTCGGGCATCACGCGCAGCGGCAGCCGGCTGCCGACCTCGAGCTGCGCCTCGGCCAGGTAGTTGAGCGACAGGTACACCGTGAGCCTGTGTTCGGCCAGCACCGGGCTGGCGACGCGCACCAGGCAATACGGACCCATAAACTCGATCTTCTCGATGTGCGCCTCGAACACGTTGGGGTCGCCCTGCGGGATCGGCCGCGCCAGCACGTCCTCGGGCCGCAGGTACACGCGCAGCTCGCTGCCGCTGCGAAAACTGTGGTCGCAGTGGAACTCGTGCGCGCCCACGCGCAGGCGGCCGCCATCGACCGCGATGGCGCCGAGCACGTTGATGCGGCCGACGAAATCGGCCACGAACAACGACCGCGGCTCGCGGTAGACCTGCATCGCATCGCCGACCTGCTCGATGGTGCCCTGGTTCATCACTACGATGCGGTCGGCCACCGCGAAGGCCTCTTCCTGGTCGTGCGTGACCATGATGGTGGTCACACCCAATTGCCGCTGCAGCGAGCGGATCTCCTGCCGCAGCTTGACGCGCACGATCGCATCCAGCGCCGACAATGGCTCGTCGAGCAGCAACAAGCTCGGCGCCGTGGCCAGCGCGCGCGCCAACGCGATGCGCTGTTGCTGGCCGCCCGACAACTGCGCCGGGTACTTGGACTCGCTGCCGGGCAGGCCCACCAGCTGCAGCAGCTCGGCCACGCGCGCCATCGCCCGGGCCCGCGGTACCTTGCGGTTGGTCAAACCGTAGGCGACGTTGTCGGCCACCGTGAGGTTGGGGAACAGCGCGTACGACTGGAACACGATGCCGTAGTCGCGCTTGGCTGGCGGCAGCGCCGAGATGTCTCGTCCGGCCAGCTCGATGCGGCCGGCAGTCTGCACTTCGAGCCCAGCGATGATGCGCAGCAAGGTGGTCTTGCCGCAGCCCGAGGGCCCGAGGAAGCAGACGAACTCGCCCTTGGCGATGTCGAGATCGATGTTCGCAAGCGCCGTGAACGCGCCGAAGTCCTTGCGGATGCCGATCAGGCGCAGGTAGGTTGCATCGCTCACGTTGCAATCGGCCGCCCGCACCTCGGCGGCGCGCTCTTCCAAAGCGCTCGCCAGCTACTGGCGAGCGCGCGGGCGCTCGCTCGGCGCAGGCTCGCCCCTCTCGAGGAGGAAGCGGCCCGCAGGCCGCTTCGGGAGCGGGTCACTTCTTCTCGCTCTTGCTGTTGTAGCGCCTGTTCCACTCGTCGAGGATGCGCTCGCGGTTCTCTGCAGCCCAGGTGAAATCCATCTTCACGAGGCGAGCTTCATAGTCCTTGGGCACGTTGGCCAGCGGCGCGGCCACACCGGGTTGCGCGGTGATGGCGAAGTTCTTGCCGTACAGCAGCATCGCGTCCTTGCTCGACGCCCAATCGGCCAGCTTCTTGGCGGCGTCGAGCTTCTTGGTGCCCTTGTGGATGCCGAATGCCTCGAGGTCCCAGCCCAGGCCCTCTTTCGGGAACACCAGATCGATCGGCGCGCCCTTGGCCTTGTTGGTGTTGGCGCGGTATTCGAAGCTGATGCCGACCACGAATTCGCCGGCGCCGGCCATGTTGCAGGGCTTGGATCCCGAGTGCGTGTACATCGCGATGTTGTCGTGCAGCGCGTCCATGTACTTCCAGCCGTCGCCCTTGCCGTCCTTGTCGCCCCACAGGCTGAGCCACGCGGTGACGTCGAAGAAGCCGGTGCCCGAGCTGGCCGGGTTGGGCATCACGATCTGGCCCTTGTAGACGGGCTTGGTGAGATCCTTCCAGGTCTCGGGCTTGGGGATGTTCTTCTTCTGCGCCTCGACCGTGTTGAAGCACACCGTGGCGCCCCACACGTCCATGCCGAACCAGGCGGGCGGCTTCTTCTTGTCGATGTACTGGCTCATGATGGCGTCGGCATTGAGCGGCTTGTACGGCTCGAGCATGCCGTTCTTGTCGAGCAGCGCCAGGCTGGAGGCGGCCACGCCCATCACCACATCGGCCTGCGGATTGGCCTTTTCGGCCAGCAGCTTGGCGGTGATCACGCCGGTGGAATCGCGCACCCATTTGATCTCGATGTTGGGCTCGACCTTGTTGAATCCTTCTTGGTAAGCCTTGATCTGGTCGGTCTCCAACGCGGTGTAGACCAGCAGGGTGGTTTTCTGGGCCAATGCGGTGCCAGCCAGCGCCAGGGCGGCGACGCCGGCGAGTGCGGACACGATGCGCGGAATGGACATTGCAGACTCTCCTCTTGGTGGACGGCTCGGCTCGGTCAAGCAGATTACGGGCCCAAGGCTGCCATGCAACGCATGACAACCCGATGTCGCGGCGCCTTCGCTGCAGCACCCTAGCGGCCCGGCGCCGGCTGTCAACGGTATTTTGCCGATTGTTGACAATGTGCAAAACCGGGGCTTCAATCGGCGCCAAAGCGGTGCCGCCGCCTCGCCCCAGGGCGAGCGCTGCGACATAGTCGTCGCCAGTCGCCACCGGCCCGACTCGAGGGGCGCGCACAATGCGCCCTTCGTATCGGCCGGCTGTCAAACCCGGCCGATTGCACCTGACGGTGCGTCACTTTGCACCTGACGGTGCCTGACTTTCGGTTCCATGGTCCATCTGCTCAATCTGCTGGCCGCGATCGCCCTGCTCGTGTGGGGTACGCAGATCGTGCGCACCGGCATCCTGCGCGTGTTCGGCGAGAACCTGCGCCACATCCTGGCGGTGGGCATGACCTCGCGACCGCAGGCGCTGCTGGCCGGTCTGGGCGTGACCAGCCTGATCCAGAGCAGCACGGCCACCTGCCTGATCGTCATCTCGTTCCTCGGCCGCGCGCTGGTCACGCTGTCGGCGGCGCTGGCCGTCATGCTCGGTGCCGACGTGGGCAGCGCGCTGATGGCGCTGGTGTTCTCGTTCGATCTGTCGTGGCTGTCGCCGCTGCTGATCTTCGGCGGCGTGGTGTCGTTCGTGGCGCGCGAGAAGTCCATGGTCGGCCAGCTCGGGCGGGTGGCGATCGGCCTCGGGCTGATCCTGTTGTCACTGCAGCTAATCGTCGCCGCGACGCGGCCGCTGACCGAGTCGGCCGCCGTGCGCGCGCTGCTGGCGGCGTTGCCGCAGGATGTGCTGCTCGACATCCTGGTGGGCGTGGTGTTGACCGTGCTGTCGTATTCGAGCCTGGCCATCGTGCTGTTGGTGGCCACGCTGGCGGTCTCGGGCATCGTGCCGGTGACCGTGGCACTGGGCCTCGTGCTCGGCGCCAACCTGGGCAGCGGACTGCTGGCGGTGATGCTGACAGCCAAAACGTCGATGGCCGAACGGCGCCTGCCGATCGGCAACCTGATGTTCAAGGTCGTCGGCGCGGTGTGCGCGATCCCGTTGCTGCCGCAGGCGCATGTGTGGCTGCAGCAGACCAGCGGCGAGGTGCACCAGCAAGTGGTGCTGTTTCATCTGGCTTTCAACGTCGCGCTGGCCATCGTGTTCATCGGGCTCACCGGCGCGGCGGCGCGGCTACTGGTGAGGCTGTTCGCCGAGCCGAAGGCCAACGCCGCGCAGCGGCCGCAGCACCTGGACACCTCCGCGCTGGCCACGCCGAGCCTGGCGATCAGCTGCGCCGCGCGCGAGGCGTTGCACCAGGCCGACGTGGTGGAGACGATGCTGCGCGGCATCGTGCCGGTGCTGCGCACCAACGACCTCGCGCTGGCCGAGCAGCTGCGCCAGATGGACGACACCGTCGACCAGCTCTACACCTCGATCAAGCTGTACCTGACCCAGATCTCGCGCGAGTCGCTGTCCGAGCGCGAGAGCCGGCGCTGGACCGACGTGGTGTCGTTCACCATCAACATGGAGCAGATCGGCGACATCATCGAGCGGGTGCTGCAGGACATCGAGGACAAGAAGATCCGGCCCAACCGGCGGCTGTCGGACGCCGGCATGGGGGAGGTCTGCCATCTGCACGAGCGGCTGGTGTCGAACCTGCGGCTGGCGATGAGCGTGTTCCTCGACGGCCACGTGCGCGACGCGCGCAAGCTGCTCGAGGAGAAGGCGCGATTTCGCGACCTGCAGCATGAATACGCGGCAAGCCACATCGCCAGGCTGCAGGACAACACGCCGCAAAGCATCGAGACCAGCTCGCTGCACCTGGACCTGATCAGCGACCTGAAGCGCATCAACTCGCACATCTGCTCGATCGCCTACCCGATCCTCGAGTCGGCCGGCGCGCTGACGGCCACGCGCATCCGTGCCTCGGTGCTGACGCCGCTCGACTCGGACTTGCAGAAACTGGAATGACGCTCAGCTGGCCGGTGGTGCTGGCTGTGCTGTGCGGCGCGGTGCTGCACGCCGGCTGGAACGCGCTGGTCAAGTCCAGCGGCGACAAGGAGCTCGACACCGCGCTGGTGCACTTCCTGGGCGCGCTGGTGGCGTTGCCGCCGTTGCTGCTGGTGGGCCCGCCGCCTTCTGCGGCATGGCCCTTCATCGGCGCCTCGCTGGTCGTGCACATCGCCTACTACGTGACGCTCGCCGGCGCCTACAAGCACGGCGAACTTGGCATGACCTACCCGATCATGCGCGGCAGCGCGCCGCTGCTGGTGGCATTGGGCAGCGGGCTGGTGCTGGGCGAGTCGCTGTCGGCGCTGGCGTGGGCCGGCGTGATCGGCGTGACGCTGGGCGTGGCGATGGTCGGACTGTCGCATCCGGGCGAGGCATTGCACCACCGACGCGCGCTCACCTTCGCGCTGGCCAACGCGGTGGTGATCATGACCTACACCTTCATCGACGGCAGCGGCGTGCGCACCGCGGTGACCGCCGGCGGCAGCGCGCTCAGCTACGTGATGCTGCTGTTCGTGCTCGACGGCATGCCGTACCCGGCGCTGGTGGTGCTCAAGTGCGATGCGGCCGGACGGCGCGCCATTCTCGAGTACGCCAAGCGGCGCTGGCCGCTGGCTGCGCTGGGCGGCGCCGCGTCGATCGGCTCGTACGCCATCGCGCTGTGGGCCATGACGAAGGCGCCGGTGGCCGCGGTGTCGGCGCTGCGCGAGACCTCGGTCTTGTTCGCCACGTTGCTGGGCGCGTGGTTGCTGAAGGAGCGGCTGGGGGCGCAACGCTTGGCGGGGGCCGTGGTCATCGTGTGCGGCGTGATCGCGTTGCGGTTCGGCTGACCGCGGTCCCTGAGCTGGTATATTGTTGACAATCTGCAAACGGCGCTCTACGCTGCGCTGGCCGTTGCCCACCTCCGACATGCCGACTCAAACCGATTCGAGCAAGCGCGCGCCCGCGGCCGCCGCGATCGAGCTGCTGCGCGAGAACTCGCTGGCCATGCTCGCGCAGCGCGAGCTCGAGCGTCGCATCGTCTCGGGCGAGATCGCGGTGGGAGCCAAGCTCAACGAGGTCGACATCGCCAATGCCCTGGGCGTGTCGCGCGGGCCGGTGCGCGAGGCGTTTCGCGCGCTCGACCAGGCCGGTCTGGTGCGGGTGGAAAAGAACCGCGGCGTGTTCGTGCGCCAGGTGTCGCTCGACGAGGCCAACGAGATCTACGAGGTGCGTGCCGCGCTCGAGGGCTTGATCGGCCGCTTGGCTGCGCAGCGCATCGATGCCGACCAGCTCGACCAGCTGCGCGCGATCGTCAAGAAGATGGCGGCACTCGACAAGTCGCGCAAGGCCGAGGCCTACTTCGCGCTCAATCTGGAATTCCACGAGCTGGTGGCGCGCGCGGCACGTAACGGCACGCTGCTCACGCACTATCGGCGCGTCGTCAACGAGCTCGATCTGTATCGTCGCGAGACGCTCACCCGCAGCAGCGAGAACATCCCGGTGTCCACGCGCGAGCATGAGGCGATCGTGCAGGCATTGGCCAAGGGCGACGAAAGGCTGGCCGAGCGCCTGCTGGTCGAACATGTGCTGCACAGCCGCGAGCGATTGCACGGCGCGCTGGCCAAGCCGGCGCGGGTCGCGCGCACCGAATAGGCCGGCCACGGTGGCATCCCCAACACAAGGCTCTGGCATGGCAAACGAGAGGACACCCGTCACGGTCAACGGCATCACGTACCGGTGGCCCAAGCGGCCGGTGGTGGTGGTGTGCATCGACGGCGGCGATCCGGCGTATCTGAGGCAGTTCCTGGACGAAGGTGCGGTGCCGAACATCGCGCGCTTCATCGCGCAGGGCTTCGGCACCGTGGCCGACGGCTCGATGCCGTCGTTCACCTGCCCGAACAACATGTCGATCATCACCGGCACGCCGACCTCCAGGCACGGCATCTCGGGCAACTTCTACCTCGACACCGCGACCTGGCAGCCGGTGGTGATGACCGGCCCCGAGCTGTTGCGCGGCGACACCATCCTGAAGAACTTCGCCGATGCCGGCGCCAGGGTGATCTCGATCACTGCCAAGGACAAGCTGCGCAAGCAGCTCGGCAAGGGCCTGGACGTGTCCAAGGGGCATGTGTCGTTCTCGTCGGAGTACGCAAGCCGCTGCACGCTGGCCGACAATGGCATTGCCAACGTGCTCGAGTTCGTCGGCATGCCGCAGCCCGACATGTATTCGATGGAGCTGTCGCTGTTCGTGCTCGAGGCCGGCGTCAAGCTGCTGGCGCAGCGCCGGCCGGACTTGCTGTACCTGTCGCTGACCGACTGGGTGCAGCACAAGTACGCGCCGGATGAATCCGAGGCGCGGCGTTTCTATCAGGCGCTCGACGATGCGTTTGGTCGTCTCGCCGCACTCGACGCCACCGTGGCGCTCACCGCCGACCACGGCATGAACGACAAGAGCAATGCCGCCGGCGAGCCCAACGTGATCTGGCTGCAGGACATCCTCGATGCCAAGTTCGGCGCCGGCACGACCACCGTGATCTGTCCGATCACCGACGCCTTCGTCGGCCACCACGGGGCGCTGGGCGGCTTCGTGCGCGTGTGGTCGCGCGGATCCGTGACTGCGCGCGCGATCATCGAGCACATCGCCGGCATCGACGGCATCGAGATGGCGCTCGACCGCGAGGCGGCCTGCAAGATATTCGACATGCCGGCCGACCGCGAGGGCGACGTGGCGGTGGTGGCGCGGCAGGACGTGTGCATCGGCAGCTCGGCATCGGCGCACGACCTGTCGGGGCTGAAGGGCCACCGCCTGCGCACGCACGGCGGCGTGTCGGAGACCAAGGTGCCGTTCATCGTCAACCGGCCGCTCAACGACGCCTACAAGCTCAAAGCCGCCGGGCAGACACCGAAGAGCTACCAGATCTTCGACTTCGCGATCAACGGCACCGCATGAGAGGCCTGCGATGAAGCTCGCCACGCCGCCCGCGGCCAAACCGCTCCCGGACGACGCGCGCCGCGAGGCGATGCGCATCGCCGGCGACAAGGTCCAAGCCGAACGCGTGATCGCGGTGCACTACCCGTACACCGGCGAGATCGTGGCCACCGTGCCGAGGGCTGGCATCGACGACGTGCGGCGTGCCATCCGCATCGCGCGCGACTACAAGCCCAAGCTGACGCGCCACGAGCGCTTTCGCATCCTGTCGCGCGCCGGCGAGCTGATCGCGCAGCGCAAGGAGGCGATCGCGCGCCAGATCACGCTCGAATCGGGCCTGTGCCTGAAGGACTCGCTGTACGAAGTGGGCCGCGCCAGCGACGTGCTGCTGTTCTCGGCCCAGCAGGCGCTGGTCGACGACGGGCAGAGTTTTTCGTGCGACCTCACGCACCACGGCAAGGAACGGCGCGTGCACACGCTGCGCGAGCCGCTGCAGGGTGTCATCACGGCGATCACGCCGTTCAACCACCCGCTGAACCAGGTGATCCACAAAGTGGCGCCGGCAATCGCCACCAACAACCGCATGGTGCTGAAACCCAGCGAGAAGACGCCGCTGGCCGCGCTCACGCTGGCCGACGTGTTGTACGAAGCGGGGCTGCCGCCGCCGATGCTGTCGGTGGTGACCGGCGAGCCGGGCGAGATCGCCGACGAGATGCTGACGCACCCCGATGTGGACCTCGTCACCTTCACCGGCGGCGTGACGATCGGCAAGCACATCGCGGCGCGCGCGGTCTACAAGCGGCAGGTGCTCGAGCTCGGCGGCAACGACCCGCTGATCGTGATGGACGACGCCGACGTCAACAAGGCGGCCGAGCTGGCCGCCAACGGCTCGTACAAGAACAGCGGCCAGCGCTGCACGGCGGTGAAACGCATCTTCGTGCACGAGCGGCTGGTCGCCGACTTCACCGAGGCATTGCTGGAGCGCACCAAGGCCTGGACCTATGGCGACCCGTTGGACCCGGCGGTCGATATGGGCACTGTGATCGACGAGCGCGCCGCCATGCTGTTCGAGCGGCGCGTCAGCGATGCTGTCTCGCAGGGTGCACGCCTGCTGCACGGCAATCAGCGCAGCGGCGCGTTGTATTCGCCCACGCTGCTCGACCGCGTGCGCGGCGAGATGGAAGTCGTGCAACAGGAGACCTTCGGGCCGGTGTCGCCGGTGATGACATTCAAAGATGTCGACGACGCGATCCGCCAGGTCAACTCCACTGCTTACGGTCTGTCGTCCGGCGTGTGCACCAACCGCCTCGACGACATCATGCGCTTCGTGCGCGAGCTGCAGGTGGGCTCGGTCAACATCTGGGAGGTGCCGGGCTACCGGCTCGAACTGACGCCGTTCGGCGGCATCAAGGATTCGGGGCTCGGCTACAAAGAGGGCGTGCAGGAGGCCTGCAAGAGCTTCACCAACCTGAAGACCTATTCGTTGCCGTGGTGATGCGCATGCGGCCGCGCAGGTCAGGGTCGGTAAGGCGCCACCTTGTCCTGCTCTGCGGGATCGTTGCGCGCGACGATGGCCCGCGCGGGCTGGCTGTCGCTCAGGTTGATGGCTTCGTGCGGCACCCCCGGTGGCACGAACAGGAAGTCGCCGGTTTCGCTGATGATCGACTGGGTGAGCCCTTCGCCGAACCGCGTTTCCACGCGGCCCTCGATCACGTAGATCCCGGTCTCGTAGCCGAGATGGATGTGCGGCTCGGCGCGCGCCCCCGGGGGGATGACCACCAGATGCATCGACAGCCCGCGCGCGCCCACCGTGCTGCCCGAGACGCCGAGGAAGTACGGCAGACGCTGCAGCGTGTCGACCGCGTGGTCGGGGCGTATCGCACGCAGCGTTTGCGGTTCGTGCAGCTCAGCCATCGTCATGCCTCCGGATCGTCGCGTTCAGCCCGCGATTCTAGGAACCGGCGATGAGCCTGCCCAGCCACGTGCGCGTCGTGATCGTCGGTGGCGGCATCGCCGGCTGTTCGACCGCCTACCACCTGAGCCAGCTCGGCATCAGCGACGTGCTGCTGCTCGAGCAGGGCAAGCTCACCAGCGGCACCACCTGGCACGCGGCCGGCCTGGTCGGCCAGATGCGGCCCAACCGCAACATGACGGCGATGAGCAAGTACGGCATCGAGCTGTATTCGACACTCGAGGCCGAGACCGGCTTGGCCACCGGCTGGAAGCGCTGCGGCAGCGTCAACGTGGCGGCCACGCCCGAGCGCTGGATGGTGCTCAAGAAGCAGGCCGCGCTGGCGCGCAGCTTCGGCGTCGAGGTGCAACTGATCACGCCCAAGGAAGCCGGGGACCTCTATCCCGTGATGCGCACCGACGACCTGCACGGCGCGATGTGGATCCCCGGCGACGGCAAGGCCAACCCGGCCGACCTGTGTATGAGCCTGGCCAAGGGTGCGCGCAACCGCGGCGTGCGCATCGTCGAAGAGGTCGAGGTCACCGGCGTCGTCGTCGAGCGCGGTGCCAGCGGCGAGCGCGTGGCCGGTGTGCGCACCGCGCAGGGCGACGTGCGCTGCGAGGTGCTCGTGAATTGCGCCGGCCAGTGGGCGCGGCAGTTCGGCAAGGGGGCCGGTGTCAACGTGCCGCTGTATTCGGCCGAGCATTTCTACATCGTCACCGGCCGCATCGAGGGCGTGCACCCGATGCTGCCGGTGATGCGCGACCCCGATGGTTTCATCTACTACAAGGAAGAAGTCGGCGGCCTGGTGATGGGTGGCTTCGAGCCGCATGCCAAGCCGTGGCGGGTCGACCCGATTCCGAACACGTTTCAGTTCCAGCTGCTCGACGAAGACTGGGACCAGTTCGAGATCCTGATGACCAACGCGATCCACCGCACGCCGTGCCTGGAGACCGCCGAGATCAAGATGCTGCTCAACGGGCCCGAGAGTTTCACGCCCGACGGCAACTTCATCGTCGGCGAGGCGCCCGGGCTGCGCAACTACTTCGTCTGCGCGGGCTTCAATTCGGCGGGCATCGCGAATTCGGGCGGGGCGGGGCGATTGATTGCGCAATGGATCGCCAGCGGCGAAGCGCCGGGCGATCTGTGGGACGTCGACGTGCGTCGCTTCGGCGACTTCACCGCCAATCGCCATGCGCTCGCCGAGCGCACGGCCGAGACATTGGGCCTGCACTACGCGATGCGTTGGCCGCGGCAGGAGCTCGTCACCGCGCGGCCGCTGCGCACGTCGCCGCTGTACGACCTGCTCGACACCAAGGGTGCCGAATGGGGCAGCAAGAACGGCTGGGAGCGTGCCAACTACTTCAGGCCGTCATTGGGCCCCCTGACGCCTTCGGCGTCTCCCCCCGCGGGGGGCGCGTCCCCTTGGGGCGGCCCGGCGGGGACGCACGCACCGCGGCCCGACTACGGCCTGGGCATGCCGGGCTGGTTGCCCTGGGTGCAGGCCGAACAACGCGCCACCCGCGAGGCGGTGGCGATCTACGACCAGACTTCGTTCGGCAAACTGCTGGTGCAGGGGCGCGATGCGCTCGCGGTGCTGCAACGCCTGTGCGCCAACGAGCTCGACGTAGCCGTCGGCAAGATGGTCTACACCGCGATGCTCAATCCGCGCGGTGGCTTCGAGAGCGACCTCACCGTGATGCGGCTCGGCGACGAACGCTTTCAACTCATCACCGGCTCGACGCAACCGCAACGCGACCTCGACTGGATCACGCGCCACATCGAGCCGCAAGAGCACGCGATGGTCAGCGACGTCAGTGCGATGACCGCGGTGATCTCGGTGATGGGCCCGCAGGCGCAGGAGCTGATGCGCCGCGTCAGCCCCGACGACCTGTCGCCCGCAGGCTTGAAGTTCTCCTGGACGCGCGAGATCGACCTCGGCCTGGCCCGCGTGCGCGCCGCACGCATGAGCTACGTGGGCGGGCCGGGCTACGAGTTGTACGTGCCCATCGAGATGACGCGCCACGTCTACCTGTCGCTGCACGAGGCGGGCGCAGATCTGCATCTCGCCGACGCCGGCTACTACGCGATCGACGCGCTGCGCATCGAGGTCGGCCGCCGCGCCTGGGGCGCTGAACTCGGGCCCGACGAGACGCCGTGGGAGGCAGGCCTGGCGTTTGCAGTCAGGCTCGACAAGCCCACGCCGTTCATCGGGCGCGACGCGTTGCTGGCCTCGCGCGAGCGGCCGCTGCGCAAGAAACTGCTCGGCTTCGTGTTCAGCGATCCCTCGGTGTACGCCTGGGGCGGCGAAGCCATCGTGATCGACGGCGAGCCGGTCGGCGAGTTGAGCTCGGTGGGCTGGAGCCCGAAGCTCGGCGCCTGCGTCGCATTGGGCTATGTGCGCGGCGCCGCCGCGCAACGCGTACACGCCGGCACCCCAGTGGCGATCGATCTGTGGGGCCAGGCCGTCACCGCAACAGCCTGGGACGACACACGGGCCCAGCGCAGGCTCTGACGAGGCCGGCGAATCCGCCGCGCGGGTGCACGGGCACTCAGCCGAAGCGGCAATTCACCGGCAGGAACTTGGTCGGCACGTCGGTGCGATCGACTCCTTTGGCGCTCATCTTGTCGGGCGTCGGGGCCGGCCCGCAGACCCAGGCGATCGGCACCATCGGCGCGCTGTCGACCACCGCGGGCCGGAAGGTCAACGTCTTGCCTTTGATCGCGCCGTTGGCCTGGTTGCCGAACCGCACATGCACGGCACCGCCATCGATGGTCACCGCGGCGACGTAGTTGCCGACCAGCTTGTCTGCCTCGGGCAAGCCGGCCTCGGCGTTGTCGAGCGGCAGTTTTTGCGTCGTCGACCACTTGCCGCTCACAGCGCCTTTGGCCACGTTGATCAGCGCGGCGGAGTCGACCACCTGCTGCCGCACGAACGGCTCCTGCACGCTGGGCAGCGCCAATGTGGCCAGGATGGCGATCACGGCGACCGCCACCATCAGTTCGATCAGGGTGAAACCTGCAGCGAGGGTGCGCATCGACGAAGGAGACCGGAACGTCGGTCATTATTGCGGCGCCAGCAACTGGCGCCCGCGCCGGACGAGGGATGCCGGGCCCGCCCGATGCGAAGTTCTCCACGCCTGCGTGCGATCAACCTCGGGCGAGCCGCTGGGCGAACGGCCGATGTCGGGTCAGGCGGCCTGCACGTGCGCGTGCGCGCCGTAGCGCGCGACGATTTCCTCGCGATGCCGCGGATCGATGTTGATGCGACTGAGATCTCCCGCCACGTGAGGCAGCGCGAGCAGGCGCGGATCCATCACCTTGAACCACAGCGCCGGCACGTACGACAGCGGGAACATGCCGAAGTAGCCGCTGGGCAGCTGCGGCAGTTTCTCGAAATGGCGCAACGACTGGTAGCGTCGCGATGGATACGCATGATGGTCGGAGTGGCGCTGCAGGTGGAACAGCGCCAGGTTGGTCACCAGATGGTTGGTGTTCCACGAGTGGTGCGGCTGCGGCGCCTCGTACTGGCCGCTGGGCAGGCGCTCGCGCAACAGGCCGTAGTGCTCGACGTAGTTGGCCGAGGTCAGCTGCCACCAGGCCACGGCGTTGTGCGCCGCCAGGAACGGCACCATCACCCAGCCGAAGGCGATCAGCAGGCCGATCTGCAGCACCGCCGTCACCGCATACGACTGCAGCATCGTGTTGTGCACGCTGAACGCCGAACGGCCTTCTTGCGCCAGGCGGTCTCGCTCGAGCTGCCAGGCGCGCCGGATGCCGCCTGGCAACTCGCGCAGCGCGAAGCGGTAGATGCTCTCGCCCATGCGCGAACTGGCGTGGTCTTCGGGCGTGGACACGAAGCGATGGTGGCCGCGGCCGTGTTCGACCGTGAAGTGCCCGTACGCCGGCACCGCCAGCACCAGGCGCGCCAGCCACTGCTCGATCGCCGAGCGCTTGTGGCCGAGTTCATGGCCGGTGTTGATGCCAAGACCCGAGTCGGTGCCGGCCACATAGGCGAACACCAGCAGTGCCCACCACGACAGCTCGTGCGTGCCGACCCACCAGGCACAACCGATCAGTGCCACGAAGTGCAGCGGTACCGTGGCCCAGGTGAGCCAGCGGTAGTAGCGGTCGGCCTCGAGTTGCGGCACCACCGCTTCCGGCGGGTTGTTCTCGTCCTCGCCGATCAGCGCATCGAGCAGCGGCATCAAGCCGTAGCTGATGACGAGCGGCAGCGCAAGGCCGATCTGCAGCCCGGTCGCCGCATGCGCCGCCATGCCGGTGAACGGCAGCAGCGGATAGACGACCGACAGCAACCACCACGCGCGCTTGCGGTCGCGGTAGGTGACGCGACCGAGTTGCGGGTCGTCGGCGACATAGACCCTGGCCATGCGGACTCCAGGATGAGGAGAGGGGTGACCATTCTTGAACCGCGGCGCGGTGCGGTCAATCCCAGTCACGTGGTATGGACCGGGCACTGGGATGGGTAGACGGGCGACGCCGGCTCCGCGGTCCTGCGCTGCCTCCTGAATCGCCGATACCATTCGGGCATGCCCGCCAATGATGCCGAGGTCGAAATCCTGTTGCGTCAGGTGATCGCCGAGATCAACGCAGGGCGTCCGCAGCGGGCTCGCGCGCTGTGCGCGCACGCGTTGGCCGAATTGACCGGCGGGGCCGCGCTGGCGCCGATCCACCAGATGATGGCGGTGCTGGACATGCAGGCGGGCCAGGCGCAGCAAGCTCGCGAGCACATCGCGATCAGTCTGGCGCAACGGCCCGATCACCCACCGTCGTTGAAGATCGCAGGGGACGCCGCGCGGGCCGTTGGCGACTTGCACGATGCGCGCCGGCACTACGAGCGGGCCCAGGCCTTGCAACCGGATCGAGCGGACATCGCGTTGGCGTTGGCGCAGACGCTGCAGACCAGCGATGACACGGCGGCCCGCGAGCGTGCCTGGTCGCGCGTGGTCGCGTTGTTGCCGACCCACCAGGAGGCCTGGCTCCAGCTTGCCAATGCGCGGCAGGATCTGCGCGACTTCTCCGGTGCGATCGACGCGCTGCGTCGCCTGCTGAGCCTGGCGCCGCAACACGCCATGGCGGAGGTCAATCTGGGCATCGTGCTGCAGGAGAGCGGGCGCATCGACGACGCGATGCGCGCCTACGGCCGCGCATACCGGCTGCGGGAAGACTGCTTCGGCCGCATCGCGCACGCGCTGTCGACCCCGGGAGTCGGCCGACTGTGGCTGGACCTCGACGCGCTGCGCGCCGAACTGCAGGCCGACGCTGCCTGATTCACTCGGCGCGGCGCTTGTCTCGATACCCTTTGCGGTAGGCCCCCGGGCCGGCCATGATCTTGGCGGCCAGCGTCTCGTAGCCCTGCAGCCGCTCGCTGGACATCGGTTCGCACACGAGCGTGCTCGCCTGGCGCGGCACCGGGTAGCACTGCGCGATGGGCAGGGCGCGCGGCAGCGTGCCGCTGAATCCGGGCTCGATCCAGACGGCCGGGAAATTGATGCCCACGTCGTTGAAACGATCGGCGTCGACCAAGCCGGTGACGAGCCGGAACGGCAACTCGTCGCGATTGATCGGATGCGTGACCATCAATGACCAGCCCGCTTCCAGCTCGATGGTCCAGAAGCTGTTGAACTTGATGGCGACACGGGAGGCCCGTGCCAGCGGCGAGCCTTGCAACTGCTCGGCCACATGAAAGCTCAGCGGTGCACGCGGGTGATTGGGCAGGGTCAGCGGCGGCAGCGGCCAGTCCCAGCTGAAGCGGCCGGCATTCACCACGATGTCGCAGGGCAGCAGCATCATGAAACCGTGCGACATGGCGTCGACGAATGGCGGACATTGCTTAACGGTGCGAATGCTGCGCTGGTGCACCGACGAGGGCATGCGTGGCGCCATTGCTCGCAACCAATCGGGCAGCACGGCGCGCGCCGGCACCGGACGCGGCAGCAGGTCGACAAGAGCGGGGTCGCAGCGAAACGTGATCTTCATCGGTGCTCGATCATGCCAGCAGCCGCCGACCCGGAAAAAAGCCCCCGGGCGCGCGCGCCGGGGGCGTGAAGAGCAGCAGGCATGGACGTCGTATGCCGCGCTCACTCCTGGGTACGGATGTCAGCGCACCTTGCCTGCCTTCCACGCGTTGAGCAGGGTCTCGTACGCGATGGTCTCGCCCTTCGGCTTCTCATTGGCCAGCTTCTTCCATGGCGCACCCTTGTCGGTCAACCACTTGTTGGGGTCGCCCTTCGGGTTGAGCTTGGGCGCGCACTTGGCCATGCCGGCACGCTCCAGGCGCGCCATCACCTGGTCCATCTCCTCGGCCAAGTTGTCCATCGCCTGCTGCGGCGTCTTCTCGCCGGTGACCGCCACCGCCACGTTCTTCCACCACAGTTGCGCCAGCTTCGGATAGTCGGGCACGTTGGTGCCGGTGGGTGTCCAGGCCACGCGCGCCGGGCTGCGATAGAACTCGATCAGGCCGCCGTACTTCGCAGCGTTCTGCGTGAAGTAATCGGAGTGGATGTCGCTGTCGCGGATGAACGTGAGGCCGACGATCGACTTCTTCAGCGACGTCGTCTTGGCGGTGACGAACTGCGCATACAGCCAGGCCGCTGCCGCACGGTTCGGATCGTTGGACTTCAGGAAAGTCCACGAGCCGACGTCCTGGTAGCCGTTTTGCATGCCCTGCTTCCAGTACGGGCCGTTGGGGCCGGGCGCCATGCGCCACTTCGGCGTGCCGTCGGCATTGACCACCGGCAGCCCGGACTTCGTCATGTCCGCCGTGAACGCCGTGTACCAGAAGATCTGCTGCGCGATCTGGCCTTGCGCGGGCACCGGGCCGGCCTCGCCGAACGTCATGCCGGTGGCTTCCTTGGGGGCGTACTTCTTCATCCAGTCGACGTACTTGGTCAGCGCGTAGACCGCAGGCGGCGAGTTGGTGGCGCCGCCGCGCGAGACGCTGGCGCCCACCGGTGCGCACTTCTTGTCGTCGACGCGGATGCCCCATTCGTCGACCGGCACGCCGTTGGGGATGCCGATGTCGGCGGTGCCGGCCATCGACAGCCAGGCGTCGGTGAAGCGCCAGCCGAGCGACGGGTCCTTCTTGCCGTAGTCCATGTGGCCGTAGATCGGCTTGCCGTCGATCGTCTTCACGTCTTCGCTGAAGAACGCAGCGATGTCTTCGTATGCGCTCCAGTTCAGCGGCACGCCCAGGTCGTAGCCGTACTTGGCCTTGAACTTGTCCTGCAGGTCCTTGCGCGCGAAGATGTCAGCGCGGAACCAGTACAGATTGGCGAACTGCTGATCGGGCAACTGGTACACCTTGCCATCGGGCCCGGTGGTGAAGCTCAGGCCGATGAAGTCCTTCAGGTCCAGGCCCGGATTGGTGTATTCCTTCCACGGGCCGGCCATCTGATCGGTCAGCACGAGCGTCGTGCCGTAGCGATAGTGCGTGCCGATGTGGTCGGAGTCGTTGATCCAGCCGTCGTAGATCGACTTGCCCGACTGCATCGAGGTCTGCAGCTTCTCGACGACGTCGCCTTCCTGGATGATGTCGTGCTTGACCTGAATGCCGGTGATCTCGCTGAAGGCCCGGGCCAATGTCTTGCTCTCGTACTCGTGCGTGGTGATCGTCTCCGACACCACCGAGATCTCCTTCACGCCCTTGGCCTGCAGCTTCTTGGCTGCCTCGATGAACCACTTCATCTCGGCCATCTGCTGGTCCTTGTTCAGCGTCGATGGCTGGAACTCGCTGTCGATCCACTTCTTCGCCTCGGCCTCGCCGGCCCAGGCATGGCCGGCCACCACGCAAGCGGCGGCGACGGCCAGTGCGGTGTAGCGCACCTTCATGCTGATCTCCTCGTTTTCAACAGCCTCCCCGTGTTGCAGTGAGGGTCACCACGGCCCCGGGGAAGCTCCGGGCCGGATCCCTGAAAGACGACTCAGCCCTTTTTCATGACCAGGGCCAGCACGGCCATCGAGATCACGAAGCCGAACCACACGCTGGGATCCGACTCCAGATGCAGCCACTCGGCGAACTTGCCCGACAGGCCGACGAAGGCCAGGTTGACATAGGCCGCGCAGAGCAGGCCGATGAACAGCCGGTCGCCGCGCGTGGTGGCGATCGGCAGGAAGCCCTTGCGCAAGGTGGTGGGCGACTTGATCTCCCACACCGTCATGCCGATCAGCATCAGCACCACGCAAGTGAAGAACACCGCCACCGGCAGCGTCCAAACCATCCAATCAAGCATGTCTGTCCTCCACGCCGCCGAGCGGCACTCGCGACGCGCGCAATGACCGCAGCCCAGCGGACGCCGTGGAACCGGCTTTGCCTGGCCACTGGCGTCGCCCCCTCTGGGGGAGGCGCCGCAGGTGCTTCGGGGGGATGGTCATACCCGCCCCATCGCGAAGCCCTTGGCGATGTAGTGGCGAACGAACCAGATCACGATGGCGCCGGGCACGATGGTCAGCGTGCCGGCGGCGGCCAGCACCGCCCAGTCCATGCCGGCGGCCGACACCGTGCGCGTCATCACCGCGACGATCGGCTTGGCGTTGACGCTGGTCAGCGTGCGCGCCAGCAGCAACTCGACCCAGCTGAACATGAAGCAGAAGAACGCGGCCACGCCGACACCGGCCTTGATCAACGGCAGGAACACGGTGATGAAGAAGCGCGGGAACGAGTAACCGTCGATGTAGGCGGTCTCGTCGATCTCGCGCGGAATGCCGCTCATGAAGCCTTCGAGGATCCACACCGCCAGCGGCACGTTGAACACCAGGTGCGCCAGCGCCACCGCGATGTGGGTGTCCATCAGCCCGAGCGTGGAGTACAGCTGGAAGAACGGCAGCAGGAACACCGCCGGCGGCGTCATGCGGTTGGTCAGCAGCCAGAAGAACACGTGCTTGTCGCCGAGGAAGCTGTAGCGGCTGAACGCATAGGCCGCCGGCAGCGCGACCGTGAGCGAGATCACCGTGTTGATCGCCACGTACAGCAGGCTGTTGATGTAGCCCGAGTACCAGGAGACGTCGGTGAAGATGACGCGGTAGTTGTCCCAGGTGAAGTGCTGCGGCAGCAGCGTGAAGCGCGCCAGGATCTCCTCGTTGGTCTTGAAGCTCATGTTGACCATCCAGTAGATGGGCAACACCGCGAACAGCAGGTACAGCAGCAGGAAGATCGTGCGTTTCTGGAAGCGCTCATTCATGGCCGCCTCCGACGCGCTGCATCCAGTTGTAGAGCACGAAGCACAGCAAGAGGATGATCAGGAAGTAGATCAGCGAGAACGCCGCCGCCGGCCCGACGTCGAACTGGCCGACGGCCTTCTGCGTCAGGTACTGGCTGAGGAAGGTGGTGGCGTTGCCCGGGCCGCCGCCAGTGAGCACGAACGGCTCGGTGTAGATCATGAAGCTGTCCATGAAGCGCAGCAGCACCGCGATCATCAGCACGCCGCGCAGCTTGGGCAGCTGGATGTAGCGGAAGACCGCGAACTTGCTGGCGCCGTCGATGCGCGCCGCCTGGTAGTACGCGTCGGGGATCGCGCGCAAGCCCGCGTAGCACAGCAGCGCGACCAGCGGCGTCCAGTGCCAGACGTCCATCACCAGTACGGTGAGCCAGGCATCGCGCGCGCTGCCGGTGTAGTTGTAGTCCACGCCGAGCCCCTGCAGCGCGGCGCCGAGCAGGCCGATGTCGGCACGGCCGTAGATCTGCCAGATGGTGCCGACCACGTTCCACGGGATCAGCAGCGACAGCGCCACGATGACCAGCACCACCGACGCCTTCCAGCCCTGCGCCGGCATCGACAATGCGAGTGCGATGCCCAGCGGAATCTCCACCAGCAGCACCGCCAGCGAATAGCCGAGCTGGCGCAGCAGGGCCTCGTGCAGGTCGTCGTCGCGCATCACCTGCACGAACCACTCGGTGCCGACGAAGACGCGGCGCTCGGGCGAGATGATGTCCTGCACCGAATAGTTCACCACCGTCATCAGAGGCAGGATGGCCGAGAAGGCGACACACACCAGCACCGGCAGCACCAGGAACCAGGCCCTTTGGTTCAGGGGTTTCATGGCGTGGCTCCGATCAGGGTCTCGTCGTGCGCATAAAAGCAGGTGCGCTCGCCGACCAGTTGCAGCCAGACTTCGCTGCCGATCGGCGGCATCGGCGCATCGGTGGCCAGCCGCGCGCGCACCGTGGCCTCGCCCAGGCGCGCGGTCAGCAGCCAGTAGGTGCCGATGTCCTGCACCTGTTGCACGCGGGCGGCGAGCGCTCCGCTGGAGCCCGCCGCGACGAGCCGCACGTACTCGGGCCGCACGCCCAGCGTCACCGCTCCGGCCGGCGCGCCGCTCACCACCGATGCGGGCAGGAAGTTCATGCCCGGCGAGCCGATGAAGTGGCCGACGAACATGTGCTGCGGGCGCTCGAACAACTGTTCGGCCGAGCCGATCTGCACCGCCCGGCCGCGCGTCATCACCACCACCTGGTCGGCGAAGGTGAGGGCCTCGACCTGGTCGTGCGTGACGTAGATCAGCGTCAGCCTGAGCTCGTGGTGGATCTGCTTCAACTTGCGCCGCAACTGCCACTTCAGGTGCGGATCGATCACCGTCAGCGGCTCGTCGAACAGCACCGCGCTCACGTCTTCGCGCACCAGACCGCGGCCGAGCGAGATCTTCTGCTTGGCATCGGCCGACAGGCCCGCAGCGCGCTGGTCGAGCTGCGCCGACAATTCCAGCATCTCGGCCACCTGGCCGACGCGGGCCTTGATGCGATCTGCCGCCACGCCGCGGTTGCGCAGCGGGAAAGCCAGGTTCTCGGCCACCGTCATCGTGTCGTAGATGACCGGGAACTGGAACACCTGCGCGATGTTGCGCTGCTGCGGCGTGCGCTCGGTGACGTCGACGCCGTCGAATCGCACTTGGCCCTGTGACGGCCGCACCAGGCCAGACACGATGTTGAGCATCGTGGTCTTGCCGCAGCCCGAAGGACCGAGCAATGCATAGGCACCGCCGTCGGCGAACGCCATCTTCAGCGGCAGCAGCGCGTAATCGGCGTCATCCTTCGGATCGGGCCGGTACGAGTGCGCGAGGTCGAGGTCGATGCGGGCCATGTCAGTTGCCCTGGCGCGGCGCCGGCGCGACCAGCAGATCGCCTTTGGGATCGAACACATAGACCTGCGACGGATCGAGATGCAGCGTGATCTGCGCGCCGAGCTCGAAGAAATGCACGCCGGTGAGCTGGGCCACCAGTTCGCCCACCGCGGTGGCCACGTGCACGAAGGTGTCGGAGCCCGAGATCTCGGCCAGTTCCACCTTGCCCTGCAGCGGCACGTCGCCAGGCCGCGCGCGCACGCGCAATGCGCCGGCGCGCACGCCGATGGTCAGCGCGCCGGCCAATTGCTGCGAAACCTGCGGCGGCAGCGGCACGCTCAGCGCCGGGCCGCCCTGCAACTGCACTCCCAGCGACGCCGCGCTCCCGGCCAGCAGATTCATCGGCGGATCGCTGAACGCGCGCGCCACGCGGATCGAGCGCGGCCGATGGAACACCTCGGCCGTCGGTCCGTACTGAAGCAGCTCTCCGGCATCTAGCACCGCGGTGTGGCCGCCCAGCAGCAGCGCCTCGGTGGGCTCGGTGGTGGCGTACACCACCGTGGAGTCGCCGGCGGCGAACAGCGCCGAGAGCTCCTCGCGCAGCTCCTCGCGCAGCTTGTAGTCCAGGTTGACCAGCGGCTCGTCGAGCAGCATCAGCGGCGCGTCCTTGGCCAGCGCGCGCGCCAGCGCCACCCGCTGCTGCTGGCCGCCCGATAGCTCCGCCGGCAGGCGCTGCAGGAACGCTTCGATGTGCAGCTTGGCCGCCAACGCCTGCACCCGCTGCTGCACGGTGGCGCGGTCCGCGCCGCCGCGCAGCTTGAGCGGCGAGGCGATGTTGTCGAACACGCTCATCGACGGGTAGTTGATGAACTGCTGGTACACCATCGCCACGTTGCGTTCGCGCACCGGCACGCCAGTGACGTCGACACCGTCGACCGTGACGCGTCCGTGCGACGGCGCGTCGAGCCCGGCCATCAGGCGCATCAGCGAGGTCTTGCCGGCTTGCGTGGCGCCCAGCAGCACGGTCACCGCGCGCGGCTGCAGGCGCAGATCGAGCGGGAACAGGTGGGTGGCAGCACCCACCTGCTTGTCGACGCCTTCGAGCCTCAGTTCCATGAGTGCTCCGTCGGCGATGCGGCGGCATTCGCGTCGCCCGCTGCGTGCTGTTGCCACCAGCTCGACACGCGGGCACGCTCGGCTGCGCCGTAGTGCAGGCCGAGCTTTGTGCGCCGCCACAGCACGTCGTCGGCACTGCGCGCCCATTCGTGGCGATGCAGGTAGTGCAGCTCGCATTCGTGCAGCCCGGGTGCCACCTCGGCGCCGAGCGGCTCGGCCAGCAGCAGCGACACCCGCGAGCCGTAGCTGCGCACCCAGCGCCGCCGCACCGCGGCCGGCAACTGCGGATGCCGGCGCCCCAGCTCGGCGTCGAAGCGGGCGATGTCGTGATCGGGCCGGCCGCTGGGCTGGATCCATTCGGACAGGTCGCCGCCGGGCAGCATGGCGCCGGCCGTCCAGGGCGGCGCGGCGATGCGCAGCGGCGCGCGCAACAGGCCCGCCGCCTCCTCGGCGAGCTTGCGAAAGGTGGTGATCTTGCCGCCCCAGACGTTGAGCAGTGGCGCCCGCTCAACATTCAGTTCGAGCAGGTAGTCGCGCGTGACGGAGGAGGCGTCGCCGGCCTCGTCGAGCAGCGGGCGCACGCCGGCGTAGCTCCACACCACGTCGGCGGGCACCACCGCGCGGGCGAAATAGCGGCTGGCCTGTTCGCACAGATAGCGCGTTTCGTCAGCGTCGATGTGCGCCTCGCCGATCGGCCCCTCGTGCTCGACGTCGGTGGTGCCGATCAGCGTGAATTCGCCCTCGTAGGGGATGGCAAAGATGATGCGGCGGTCGGCGTTCTGGAAGATGTAGGCGTGGTCGTGGTCGAACAGCTTGCGCACCACCACGTGGCTGCCCTTGATCAGGCGCAGCGCCTTGGGCACCGCCACGCCGGCACGCTCGCGCAGGAACTGCGCGGCCCAGGGGCCTGCCGCGTTGACCAGCGCACGCGCGCGCACCGCGAGCTCGCGGCCGTCGGCCGGGGCGAGGGTGGCCTGCCAGCCGCTCGCCTCGCGTTGTGCGCGGCGGCACAGGCAGCGCGTGAGCACCATCGCGCCGCGCGCCTGGGCATCGATGACGTTGAGCACCACCAGCCGTGCGTCGTCGACCCAGCCGTCGCTGTAGACGAAGCCACGCGTGAACTGGGCCTTCAACGGCGCTCCGGCCGGGTGTTCGCGCAGCGACACCGAACACGACGGCGGCAACCATTCGCGCCGCGCCAGGTGGTCGTAGAGGAACAGGCCCGCGCGGATCATCCACACCGGCCGCATCGACGGGTCGTGCGGCATCACGAAGCGCAGTGGCCACATGATGTGCGGCGCGCTCCGGAGCAACAGCTCGCGCTCGGCCAGCGCCTTGCGCACCAGCGAGAACTCGTAGTGCTCGAGATAGCGCAGCCCGCCGTGGATCAGCTTGGTCGACGACGACGAGGTGTGCTGGGCCAGGTCGTCCTTCTCGCAAAGGACGACCTTCAGGCCGCGGCCCGCGAGGTCGCGCGCGATGCCGGCGCCGTTGATGCCCCCACCCACCACCAGCACGTCGCAAGACAGCGGCCCGCCGCTGGCCGGCAGCGACCGCGCGGCGTTCGAATCGCTCAATCTTGGCTCCAATGTCCCCGATGCGACACTGTTCATTGACGATGAAAAGTTCGTTTCGGTTCGTTTGAATTCTGTTTTGTTCGTTTTATCCGAACTGACGGCCATTCGCAATCGGGCCTTCCGGCATGACGTTGCGCGCGCGATGACATACCCTCGCGGCCACAGATGGCCACGACCTCGCTGTCACCGAACCCGCGCCAGGCCGAGATGCTGGTGGCCGTGCGCGAGCACGGCACGCTGTCGGTGGAGGCATTGGCCGATCGCTTCGGCGTCACGCTGCAGACCGTGCGCCGCGACGTCAAGCTGCTCGCCGACGCCGGCCTGCTGGCGCGCTTTCACGGCGGAGCGCGCATGCCCGGCTCGACCACCGAGAACATCGGCTACCGGCAGCGCCAACACTTGAATGAAGCGGCCAAGCTGCGCATAGCCCGTGCGGTTGCCGCCGCCGTGCCCGAGGGCTGCTCGCTGATCATCAACATCGGCACCACCACCGAGGCAGTGGCGCGCGCACTGTTGCAGCACAAGGGGCTGCGCGTCATCACCAACAACCTCAACGTGGCGGCGATCCTGTCGGACAACCCCGACTGCGAAGTGATCGTCGCCGGGGGCGTGGTGCGCTCGCGCGACCGCGGCATCATCGGCGAAGCAACGGTGGAGTTCATCCGCCAGTTCCGCGTCGACATCGGACTGATCGGTATCTCGGGCATCGAGGCCGACGGCACATTGCGCGACTTCGACTATCGCGAGGTCAAGGTGGCGCGCGCGATCATCGAGCAGTCGCGCCAGGTGTGGCTGGCTGCCGACCACAGCAAGTTCAACCGGCCGGCGATGGTGGAGCTGGCGCACCTGAACCACATCGATTGCCTGTTCACCGACCGCACGCCCTCCGAGCCCTACGCCGCGCTGCTGGCCGAGGCCGACGTGCGCTGCGTGGTCGCCGACGGCTGAGACGCAAACCCCGCCGCCAGGCGGACGCAGCGCATTCGGGCCGCTCCCGATTGGGGCCGCCCCCAGCTAGCGCACGTGCCGACTTTCGCCGTGGCGCGCGAACGGATTCAATGGCACCCAGCGATGCGGGCAACGACCCGTGTCGCAACCACCAACCCACTTTGCAAGGAGCATCCCCATGGGCCCACAACCGATCACCGCCGGCAACAACGTCTACACCGGCTCGGGCAACGACAACGTGCACATCTCCAAGGCCGACGGCCTGGCCGGCCTGATGGGCCTGTACAAGGTCGACATCAACGGTCATACGCAGTACATGACCAAGGACCAGCTGGAGCACACCAACTTCCACCTCGGCGCGGGCAACGACACGTTGCTGGTCGACAGCAACGTCAAGGCCAACATCCACGCCGACGGCGGCAGCGGCAACGACGTGATGATCGGCGGCAGCGGCAACGACGTGCTGAAGGGCGGCAGCGGCAACGACGTGATCTTCGGCCGTGGCGGCAACGACCACATCGAAGGCGGCCGTGGCAACGACGCGCTGTTCGGCGGCAACGGCAACGACCACATCGAAGGTGGCCGCGGCAACGACTACATCAGCGGTGGCAACGGCAACGACTGGCTGCAGGGCGGCCGCGGCAACGACCACATCGATGGCGGCAACGGCAACGACTTCCTGCAAGGCGGCCCGGGCTTCGACATCCTGCACGGTGGCCCCGGCTTCGACTGGAAGCAATACTGATCGGCGGCGGCCCCTGCACGGGGTTGTGCGGCCTATCAGAAGGGCCGCTTGCGAGTGCGCATCCCAGATGCGCCCGCAAGCGGCCCGATTGCTTTGTGTGCGAGCGGCGTGTGCGCTGCCGCGCGGCGGGATGGCGTTCAGCGCAACCCGTATGCGGGATGCAGCACGCGAGAGGACAGCGGGCCTTCCGACGCGCTCGGCAAGGCGCCCAGAAAGCGCGCGCTGGCGTCGAACGAGGCGGCGCCCGCCGCCCATGCAGTGGCCAGCTCGCGCAGCGCATGGCGCGTCTGGCGCGTCAGCGCGCCGCCGATGGGATCGTCGACATCGGCCAACAGCTTCTCGCAGTAGAGCAATCGCGCATCGTCGCTGGCGGCGATGAGATCCATCAGCGCGCGCGCGGCCATCTGGAACTGCGCCGCGGGCAGCGCGTTTTCCGGTGTCGCCTGGGCATGCCAGGCGCACAGGTACTCGAGCGGACCGAGGCTGCGCGTGTGACCATAGCCGAGCGCCGATTGAGCGGCCGGCGTCGCCCCCCACGCGGTGCGTCGGCCGCTGGGCAGCCGCCCGGTGCGCAGGGCATGCACCAGCGCGTTGGCCACGGCGGCGCACGCCGCATGGTCGCCGTGCTGGCCGACAGCCCACAGCACGCGCAGGAACGCCGGATACAGCTCGTCGCCGAGCCGCTCGCACACGGTGGACAGCAGCGCCACGCGCTCTTCGTCGCTCTGCAGATCGAGGCAGCCCTCGACCAAGGCTTGCGAGGCCTGCAGCCAGCGCGGTTCGTGCAGCAGCGGCATGGCTTGCGTCGCAATCAGGCGGCGGCGTCGTCGGACAGATGCGACAACACGCGAAGCGCGTGCTGTTCGGCAGTCAGACCGCGCGCGCGTGCCGACACGTCGCCGGTGATGTGCGCGTTGGCCTGCGGTGTCTCGGAGTTGAACCAGTTCGTCGAGTCGACGCCATCGCTGGCCGATGGCGCGCTCGCGGGCCGCACCCAGGCCGCGGTGGTCACGTAGTCGGTCGGACGGATCATGGTGCAAACCTTGTTGTAGTGTCGCTAGCTTAGTCGCCGGCCGCCGGAGACGCCATTGCGGCGTCTCCCATTGGGAGCGCTCCTAGTGCGGATGGCAGTCGGTGTGGATGGCAGGGCGTGGCGGCCGGTTGGCCGGCACGCAGGGTGATTCAGTCGCCGTTGTCGTTTGGCTCCGATGGGGCGTCGTCGGACACGCCGAGGTCGGGAGCCGTTTGCGGGTCCGGCGTGTGAGCCGGCGCGGCGTGGCGCGCGCGCTCGTCACGACGGCCGCGCTCGAGGTCATCGTCCTGGCGATCCTCGATCCAGCGCGTGTAGCCGGTGAATGCGGTCGCGGTGTAGTCGGGCACGGCCACCAGCCGGTAGCCCTTGAAGACGCGGTGCACGGCCACCACGTCGTTGATGCCGTCGGCATCGCCCGCAGCTTCACTTGCAGCGGTGGCTTCGGCGTTCGGTTCGTTCGCGCCCTCGGCGGAGCCGCACGCGCCCTCAGGGTTCTGCTCAGGCGCCGGCGCAACGGGCTCGTCCTCCCAGCAGGGGACCAACGAGAAGTAGTAGCTGATGTCCAGCAGGCTCGGCGAGATCATGGTGCACTCCGACAGTCGAGTGGTTCGGCTGCAGGTGTTGTCGCGCACCGGCAGCGAGGTGCAGATGGCTTGACAGGCCTTCGCGTGTCGCCTCGATCGCTCGGGCAGGAGGCACGGCCTCGCGGCCGTGCCCCCTGATCTCCCGCAGCCGAGGCTTACTTGCGTGCCACGCTGGTCAGGCCGTCGCCGATGCCCTTGACGACGTTGTTGATCATTTCCATGAACTGCTGGAATTCCTTGCTGACGCCGTTCAGCTCGTTCTGGGTCGCGGTCGATTCCTTGGCGTTGCTCTCTTCATCCTTGGAACCCTTCTCCAGACCTTTGCTTTGGTCATTCAGCGTCTCGAGCTTGTTGGCCAGCTCGACCATCTTGGCCGCCTTGTCGCCGGCGACTTCACCCAGCGCGCGGGCCAGCGCGACCAGCCAGCTGCCGCCGGTGTGCTTGCCGCCGCCGGCGTGCTTGGCGTCCTTGTCCATGCCGTCCTTCACCGCGTCGGTGAGCTGCTGGCCGAGTTGCTGAATGAAGTTCTGCATCCAGTCGCCACCGGCGTTCTTGCACTGCGACTCGCAGCCCGGCTCGGTCGGCTGCTGGTTCTGGCCCAGCACTTGATCGACCACCTGCTTGACGATGTCCTGCACGAACTTCGGCATGCCGGATTCCTGGCCCAGCTGCGATGCGGCCTGCTTGACCACGTCGCCGATGATCTGGCTGCCGATGTTCGCCACCGCGCCGGCGATCGCCGCCTCGGGGAACATCACGTTCATCGCCATGCTGAGGATGTTGCTGTTGCCCAGCAGGCCGCTGATTGCGCTCGTCATGATTCACTCCTGTGTGTGGGCGCGAGGTTGGGTTGGAGCGCCCGGGGTTGCTGAAAACAAAAGAACCGCACCACTGCCGCAAACGGGTTCGATGCGAACCTGTATGCCTGCGACGTGATTGCCATGCTGAGTTGCAATCGCGCCGCGGACGTTTGAATTAAATGCGTGTCGGCCCAAAGAAAACAGTCAGGTCGTTCGGCAGCTAGGCGTGTTCCCAGCGCTCGGAGCGACCCCAGTTAGGAGCGACCCGCATCGGCGCCGCCCTCCAGCGGCGCCGGGTTGGCCGACGAGGCTTGCGGCCAGTGCGCGATCGTGCTGATGCCACCGGCCGAGACGCCGAGCATCCAGCGCGCGCCGCGGTGCTCGACGATCACCACGCGCTCCTTGGCGCCCACCGGCAGCGCGCGCACGAAGCGCAGTGTGTCGTCGCTGCCCACCGCGCCGGGCTTGACCCGCGGCTGCAGGCGGTCGCGCAGCAGCCGCAGCGCGACCCAGGCCAGCGCGATCACGACGCCCAATGCCAGCAGCATGGTGACGAAACTCATTGCGAACGATTCCATGTCAGCCTCCGCAGAGCCGCGTCGAGGAGGCTGAAGCCCCACGGGCCACGAAGGGGCCCCTCAAGGGGCCACGGGGCAGCGAACAAATTGAGCGTGGGGGCATCATGTTTTCTCCGTGTAGTGGGTGAGGTCCTCGCCTGGAGCGGCCAGGCGGCGGCGCGGCTCGACATCGGCCGGCGCGGGCTCATTGTTGCGTTGCGCCTGCACCTCGGCACGCACCTCGCGTGCCCACAGGATGACCTCGGCGATGATGTCGAACAGGTCGGCGGGAATGATCTCGCCGACTTCGCCGCGCTTGAGCAGGTCGCGCGCCAGCGGGATGTTGCGCACGATCGGCACGCCGGCCTCCTCGGCGGCCTGGCGCATCGCGCGGGCAATATGGCCCTCGGCCTTGGCGGCGATGGTGGGCACCGGGTTGAGCTCGCGGTCGTAGTCGATGGCGATCGCGATGTGGGTGGGGTTGACCACCAGCGCGGCGGCGCCACGCGCGGCCTGGGCGGCGTTGCTCTGCGCCCACTCCTGCGCCATCTGCCGGCGCTTGCCCTTAATGTGGGGATCGCCCTCGCTTTCCTTCATCTCCTGCTTGATGTCGCGGATGCTCATGCGCATCTTCTTCATGAACGAGTAGTTCTGGTACGCGGCATCGAGCAACGACAGCCCGGCGAACAGCGCCACCGTCCACGCCATCAGCTTCAGCGTCAGGCTCCAAATCAGGTCGCCGAGCGCCTGCACCGACAGCTCGGGCGAGCGCGCCAGCATCACGATCTGCGGCAGCGATGACTTCACCAGCAGCCAGCCCACGGTGAACAGCAGCGCGGTCTTGACCAGCGCCTTGACCACCTCGATCACGTTGTCCATCGAGAACATGCGCTTGAAGCCCTCGACCGGATTGAGGTGCTCGAGGTTGGGCTTGATCTTGTCGAACGCGAGCACCGGGCCGATCTGCAGGAAGTCGGTCAGCGTGCCCACCGCGGCCACCGGCACCAGCAACATCGCCACCAGCATCACCGCCAGCTCGCCTGCCTTGGCGCCGAGGTCGCGCGCGGCGCCGACGAAACCGGTGGTCTCCCAACCCTGGCCGACGGTGGCGAACAGCATGTCCCACAGCGCGGCGAAACGTGCGCCGGCGTAGGTGACGGTCAGGGCACCCAGGCCGAGCCAGAGGACCAGCACCACCGTGCTGGTGATCTCCTTGCTCTTGGAGACGTCGCCTTTCTTGCGCGCGTCCTGGAGCTTTTTCGGTGTCGGTTTCTCGGTCTTGTCGCCGCTGTCGCTGCCGCCGGCCATGGTGCGCTCCGGTTCAGCTGCCGAGCAGCGTGCGCAGCGTGCGCATCGCGATGCCGCCGCGCGAGAGGATGTCGTCCTGCAGCAGCTGCACCAGGGTGACAATCTGGATCCAGATGATCCACAGCGCCGCCACCGCCTTCAGCGATTGCGACAGCGAGAACACGTTGAGTTGCTGCGCGAAGCGGTTGATCAAACCGAGCACGCCTTCGATCAGGTACATCAGCACCAGCGCGGGCCCGGCGATCAGCAAGGTCAGCAGCATGATGCGGCCGAACTCGCTCTCGAACAGCCGCGCGCCGCCGCCGACCAGCGAGGGCGCCACGGCGCGCACCGGCCACACCGCGAAGCTTTCGACTACGGTGCCCACCATCACCATGAAGCCGCCGCCGGCCATGAACACCCAGCTCGCGAGGCGCCCGAACAGCGCCGCGGTCAGCGTGACCTGGGCGCCGGACATCGGGTCCTGGATCTGCGCCTGCGTGGTGCCGACCTTGCTGTCGATCAGCGCGCCCGCGGCCTCGAACGCCCACAGGATGCCGCCGAAGAAGAAGCCGAGCGCGCCGCCGATGAAGAACTCCTTGGCGAACAGCGTCACCCACTGCCAGGTGCTCAGCACCAGCGGCGCCGATGACGGCTGCAGCGCCAGGCTGAGCAGCGCGATCGCCAGGAACAGCGCGTTGCGCACCAGCGGCGGAATCAAGTCGTTGGTGAACAACGGCACCAGCAGGAAAGCGGTGGCCACGCGCGCCGACGACAGCCCGAGCAGCAGGGCCATGTCGCCCAGGGGGCCGAAGATGCCCAGCGACTCCATGATCGGTCGACCCGCGGCTACTGCCGCACCATGCCAGCGAAGTTGCTGAATACGCGGTCACCGAACTGGTACAGCCCGCCGCCGAGCATCGACGCGGTGATGAAGATGGTGATCACGATGGCGAAGAACTTCGCCACGTACTGCAGCGTCTGCTCCTGCAACTGCGTGGCCGCTTGCACCAGCGCGATCAGGATGCCGACCACCGCCGCCACCAGGATCGGCGGCGCCGACAGCAGCAGCACGAACCACAGCGCCTGCTGCGTCAAGTGAATGATCTCGCTGTGCAGCACGGCGACCTCTAGACGTAGGTGAGGATGAGGCCGTGGGTCAGCTTGACCCAGCCGTCGATCAGCACGAACAGCAGCAGCTTGAACGGCATCGACACCGTGGTGGGCGACAGCATCATCATGCCCATCGCCATCAGGATGTTGGAGATCACCAGGTCGATCACCAGGAACGGCAGGAAGATCAGGAAGCCGATCTCGAAGGCGATCGACAGCTCGCTGACCGTGAAGGCGGGCACCACGACCAGGAAATCGCGGTCCGACAGCTTGGCGGCCTGCTCGGGCTTGAGCGCCTTCTGCGCGGTCTTGTGGAAGAACGCGCGCTCGACCGGGCGGCTGTGCTTGATCAGGAATTCGCGCAGCGGCTCCTTGGCCTGATCGGCCGCATTGAGCATCGACTGCGTGCTGCCGCCGATGTTGTTGACGCCCTGCAGCTTGGTGCCCATCTCGAGGCCCACCGGGTACATCACGTAGATGCTGAGCACCAGCGCGAGTCCGTTGAGCACCACGTTCGGCGGCACCTGCTGCAGGCCGAGCGCGTTGCGCAGCAGGTTCAGCACCACCACCAGCTTGGTGAACGAGGTGACCATCACGGCCACGAACGGCGCGAGCGCCAGCACGACCACCGTGAGCAGCGCCGACGACGGCGAGAATTGGGTCAAGTCCATGACCCGTTGAGTCGCGGCCCGGGCGCCAGTGGTTCAAAATTTTTCCACCCCACCGTCGGGCCGGCGGGTCGGGCTGGCGCCGCAGGCGCCCGAGGCGGCTCAGATCGACTCGACCAGCATCGCCCAGCCGTCTCCCCACGGCAGCAACCGGCCGCCAGCCAGAAACCGCTCGGGCTCGGTCGGCCCGGCGCAGCGCCACAGGCTGGCGCGCGGCGCCAGCTCGACCACGGAACCGGCGGCCCAACCGGCGAGCTGCTCCGGGGGCAGCGGGCCGACGCTGGCCATGCGCACCTCGCAGGCGGGCTGCTCTTCAGCCCTGGAGGCACCCACCGCACTGGCCGGCAGGCGGGCACTGTCGGCCGACAACAGGTCGACCTCGACGCCGGCGCCCACCGGTTCGTCGGCCGCACGCAGGCGGCCCCGCCACGGTGCGCGCATCGATTCGGGCAGCACCACCGCACCGCCGCGTTCCAGCAGGCGCAGTTCGGGTTCGTCGATCGCCGGCTGCGACACCACCAGCACCGCTGGCGCCGCGCTCCAGCGCAGCTGGCGCGCCAGCGCGTCGGGTGGGGCGCCGACGGCCCGCAGCGCGGCCCACGGCAGCTCGATGCCGCCCGTCAGCGCGCGCAGCCCGCTGCCGTCGCTCTCGATGGCGCAACGGGCGTGCGCGCACGCGCGCGCATCGGTGCCCGCGGCCGTGGCCACCCAGCGCCAATCGAGCGCCATGTGCAGCCATGCGTCGAGCGCGTCCAGCAGTGCGTCGCAGCGGTCGAGCAGCAGCGCCGCTTCGGCCGCGTGAGCGGCCGGCGTGCCGTCGATCCACAGCGACACGACGTCGCCGCGGCAGACGGCGTCGAAGCGCGTCAGCGCCTGCGGCACGGCGGTCGCGGGCGGCGGCACGGGCTGCGTGTCGGCCTGTTGTGCGAAGTCGGTGTCGATCTGCATCGGAGTCTTGACCATCGTCTCAACCATCAGGCCAGGTGCGTGACCATCATGCGCGTCAACTCGGCCACCGAGCGCGCCTGCATCTTGGCCATGCCGCGCGCGCGGTACAGCTCGACCGTCTTGATCGACAGGCCGACGCGGTCGGCGATGTTCTTGTTGTAGATGCCCTGGATCACGTAGCCCAGCACCTGGCGCTCGCGCGGCGTCAGCCGCGCCTCGCGGGCGGTGAAGCGCGAACGTGCCTCGTCCTGCGCGGGATCGGCCTCGGCGGCGGAATCGGGCAGCGCTGGCGCAGCCGCGGCCGGCCGCCGCGCGCCCGCGAACGCGCTTTCGATCGCGGCTTCGAGCGCGCCTTCGTCGAACGGCTTCTCGAGCATCGTGACCGCACCCTTCTGCATCGCCTGCACGGCCAGCGGCACATCGGCGTGGCCGCTCATGTAGATCACCGGCAGCTGCGCGCCGCGCTCGATCAGCGCGTCGTGCAGATCGAGCCCGGACAGCTGCGGCATGCGCACGTCGAGCATCAGGCAGGCCGCTTCGTCGCGCTCGCGTTGCGCCAGCGCCTCGACGGCCTGCAGCGGGTCGCCGAAGGTGCGCACGTCGAAGCCGGCGCCGCTCAGCCAGAAGCGGGTGGACTCGAGGAATTCGACGTTGTCGTCGACGATGTAGATGGTGCGTGTGTTCATGATGCACTCGTCGGGTTGGCGGGTTGCGAAGGGGTTTTGATCAGCGGCAGGCCGACGTGGAACGTCGCGCCGCGCACGGCATTGCGGGTGAACCACAGACGGCCCTGGTGCAGCTCGACGAACGAGCGGCAGATCGACAGGCCGATGCCCATGCCGGTGGGCTTGCTGGAGGCGAACGGCACGAACAGCTTGGACGCCGCGTCGTCGCCAAGGCCGCAGCCGTTGTCGCACACCTGCACCACCGCTTCGTGGCCCTTGACGCTCAGCGTCAGCGTCAGCATGGGCTCCTCGGGCGGATCGGTGCGCATCGCATCGAGCGCATTGCGCATCAGATTGACCAGCACCTGCTGCAGCATCACCTCATCGCCGCGCACCAGCACGGCATCGTCGGGCAGCTGCAGGATCAGCTTGGCGCGGCTGCGCCGCAGGTCCCAGTCGAGCAGCGAAGCGCTGGCACGCAGCAGCGCGGCCAGGTCGACGCGCGCATGGCGCGGCTGATGCGAGTGCGTGAACTCGCGGATGCGCGTGATCACGCGTGCCGCGAACATCACCTGCTCGAGCGCGCGCTCCAGCGCGGCGGCTTCCTCGCCGTCGAGCGCTGGCTTGCGGCGCGCCAGGCGCGAGCGCAGGCCGCGCAGCAGATTGGCGGTGGCGCCGATCGGCTGGTTGAGCTCGTGTGCCAGCGTGGTCGCCATCTCGCCGACGGAGAACACGCGCGACGTGAACAGCAGCTGCTCGCGGTCGTCGAGCTGGCGCTGCAGCGCGCGGCCCTGCTCGCGGCGGTCGGTCAGGCGCAGCAGCCATTGGTCGGCGTCGAACGCCACCAGTTCGGCGCCCCATTGCGCAGCGTCGCCGAGTTCGAGGCGGCGCGGTGCACCATCGTCGCAGCCCGCGGCGAGCGCTGCGGCCAGGCCGAGCAACGTCGGTTCCAGCGCTGCCGCGTCGGCAGCGTCGACCAGCGTGGGCAGCAGCGTGCACCAGGCATCGCTGGTCCAGCGCAGGCAGCCGTCGCGGCGGTCGATCAACGCCACTGCGTCGCCGAGCCGCGCCATCGCGGCGCAGGCCGGCGCGGCGGGCACGGTGCGGAGTGCCTGCGCGCGGCGGCGGGTCGGGCTGGAGGCGTTCAGCATGCCGGCATCTCCTCGTCGGTGCGCGCGACGCGCGCGACCAGCGGCCGCGAGCTCACCACCACGTGCACGCTCCACTGCGCGCCGAGCGCGGTCCAGAAGCGCTGCGCGGCCTGGATGCGCACGCAGACCTCGCACCAGCGCAGCGAGCGCGCGAGCACGGGGCCGAGCTGCACCTCGCACGGCACCGGGTGGCGCGTGCCGGAGGACGCTGCATCGTCCAGCGAGATCAGCTGGCGACCGGTGCGCGGGTGGTGCTCCTTGACCACGCGCACGTGGCACCAATGGGCGTCGGTCGGCAGCGCCGACCATTGCAGCCGCGCCTCCACGCGCAGGCCATGCAGCGCCAGCGGCGGTGCGACACCGTCGACCGCGCGCAGCGCGCTGCGGCGCGGCCACAGCACGAAGGCCCAGGCCGGGCCGGCGGGGTCGTCGCCCTGCGGGCAGGCGAGCACCACGCAGCGGCCGCGCTGCCATTGCTCGCCGGCGGCCAGCAGCGCATGCGGCGGCACGCGACCGGCGAGGGCGGCGCGCAGCGTGCGCGTCAATGGCTCGCACCAATCAGCGTCGACCGCAGCCTCGACGGCGGTCTCGATCGACTCAGCGGCGGTCTCGTCCTCTTGCGCGGGCGCGTCGTCGGCCGCGGGCGCGTCCTCGTCGTCGGCGACGAACTCGGGCGATGGCCGCTCGCGCTCGTGCTCGCGATCGCGTTCGACGCGCGGCGGCAGCGGATCGAATCCGCGCCACGGCAACGGCCACGACGCGGCGGCCTCGACCTGCAGACCCACCAGCATCGTCGGCACCAGCAACGACGCCGGTGCCGCGAAATCGCTGTCCACCGACGCCTGCGTCGGCAGCACGTCGTCGGTGTTGTGCACCTCGACCTCGGTCACCGGCGGCCGCATCACCGTCTGCACGGCCGCCGATTCGATCGTGTGGTCCAGCGTCTGCCCGGGCTCGGGTGGCAGCGCGTTGTCGGGCGCCGGGGTGGCGTCGCCAGCCAGCGGCGTGTCGGCCCACGCCGAGGCCGCCGGTGCGAGCCCGGCGATCGGTGGCGTGTGGCCGATTTCCATCTCGGTCAGGCTGCCGGGCGCGCGGCCGCGGAGGCAGGCTCGGCCCAGCGCAGGCCTTCGGCGTCGAGCGTCAGCGTGCTGGCGTCGATGCCGAACAGCTGCCGCAGGTAGCGTGCAGCGGCGCGCTGCACGTTGGCCATCGCGGTGTCGCTCTGGGCGCAAGCCAGCGTCCAGGTTTCGCTGATCAGCACCGCCAGGATCGCCACCTGCTCGAAGAAGAACTGGCGCTCGCGCGCCGCCATGCGCGGCCACGAGCCAGTGCGCTGGGTGACGCCGCACAGCTGTCGCTCCAGCCGCAGCAGCATGTCGCTGGTGGCGCTGACGCCGCGCAGCGCGCGCAGGCAGGCGGCCACGAAGTGGGCCACCGCGGCACCGACATCGTCCAGGCCGGACGCCTGGTCCTGCGGGCGCACCACCGCGCGGTAGTGCGCGAGGCAGCGCGCGTAGAGGCTGCGCGCCTCGTCGCGCGGCGCACCAGCCGGGTGGCTGCGCGCGAGGAACTCCGGCGCGCTCGGGCTGCCCGCGCGCCCGACGGTGAGCGCCACCTGGTCCACGGGGAAGGCCCCCTCGGACAGCAGCGCGTCGGACAACGCCTGCCGCACGAGGCGAGAGACTTCCTGGTTCAATGCCGGGGACTTCGCGGGCGCATCGGCGCGGCGCTTGGCGGAACGGTTCATGGGCAGACTCCCTCGCTGACGGTGGCAGGCCGCGCGCGGCCCGATGCGTTCGGTCGCAGCACCTGGCGCAGCCTGGTTCCACGCGGTGTGTTGCGCACCGCGCGCCAGGCGTTCAATCCGACGCGCAGGTGGCAGGCGGGCACGCCGTCGTAGGGCATCACGCCCACCGGTTCGAAGCCGAGCGCACCCAGCACCGCCAGCGCGCTGCGGTTGTCAGGGTGGCACACGCTCCACACCTGCAGCACGCACAGATCGTCGAACGCGTGGTCGAGCAGCAGCTTGCAGCCCTCGAACACGATGCCGCGGCCCCACATCGCCGGCAGCAATCGGCTGCCCATCTCCAGCTCGCCCGGCTGGCTGGCCAGCGGCATCAGGCTGAACCAGCCGGCGAACTGCGGTTGCGGCTGCAGCGCGGTGGCATGCCAGATGCCGAGCCCTTCGCGGCCGCGGTAGAACGCCGCGAGGCGTTGCAGCAGCAGCGCCGCGACGGCGCCGTCGTGCAGCGGATGGTCGTCGATCAGGTGTGCGCGCAGCCGCGGATCGCCATGCATCGCGACCACGTCGTCGCGGTCGTCGGCGGCGAATTCGCGCAGTGCGAGCTGCGGCGTGCGTGCCCAGGGCAGCGCGCCGAGGGGCTCAACCACCGGCGGATCTTGCGCGATCGCGTTCACTCGGCCGACTCCTCGTCGTCGTCGCGTTGCACGCGCACATGCGTGGCATCGAGCGCGCGCGCACGCAGCCGCTCGTGCAGGCGCGACGCGTGGCGCGCGAGCAGCTGGGTATCGCGCCCGGCCGACACCGTCAACGACCATGCGCCGGCCGCAGCGCCGGGCAGCGGCGGCGGCACGCGCACCGCGCGCAGGTCCACCGGCACGCCTTGCGGCTCGCGCAGCGACACGTCCCAGGTGTGCTGCTCGCCGGCCACCGGGGCCGGTGGGATCGGCGCGCCGAAGGCGGCCTCGACCGACGCACGCAGAGACAGCGGCGGCGGCGCATCGGCGGCGGCGACGGCAACCAGCGGGCCTGCGGCCAGCGGCGCCGGCGTGGCGTTGGGCTGCGGCGCCATCGGCAGCAGTGCCGCGACGTCGCCCGCTGCGTCGTCGTCGTCGCGGTCGTCCTGGCGTTCGCGCGACGCACTCTTCGAACGCAGCACGCGCTCGAACGCGGCCTCGGCCTGGTAATGCTCGGGGCTGTCGGCGCCCGGCGCGTCGTCGGTGCGGCGCGCATCGGCGCTGGGTGGGGACGGCGCGCGGCCGATCGGGGTGTTCATGGGGAACCTCGTGGGTGGGTGTCAGGCGCTCACGCGGCGAACCTGTTCCTCGACTTCGAGCTCGGCGCGACGGTCGATCGCATGCGCGCGGGCACGCCGCGCCGACTGCGTCAGGCCCTGCGCGGCATCTTCACGCGCGAGCGCGCGCGTCAATTCGGCGCTCGCCTGCTGCGCCTTCTCCTGCGCCTCTTCCAGCGCGTGCTCGTCTGAAATCAGCGCGTCGTGGTCGCGTTCCAGCCGATCGGCCAGCTTCTCGCGCTGCGCGGCGACCAGACCGCACCAGCGCGGGATCTGCGGCGCCAGGGTCGTGACCACGGCTTGCGCCAGGTCATCCATCGCTTGCTGGCAGCGGGTGATGGCGAGCTGGCGCTCCTGCACCGCGAGCTCGGCCTGGCGCACCACGGCGGCGGCCCGCGTGCACGCCTCGCGCGCGCGCCGCACGCGCAGGCTGCGCAGCCGATGCAACTGCCGGGCCTCGTGGACCTTGGGCAGCATGTCGGTCACTGGGTAACCTCCGCGCTGCGCGCTGCGGTGTTCGCCTTGGGAGCGGCCCTACGGCTCACGACACCACCTCCTGCATCGTGCGCAAGGTGGTGTCGAAGGCGGCCGCCTCGTCGGAGCGCTGTTGCAGCAGCGCCTTGACCGCCGGCATGCGCTCGATCGCGCGGTCGGCCTGCGGGTCGCTGCCGGCCTGGTACTCGCCCACGCGCAGCAGGAACTCGACGTCCTTGTAGCTCGCCATCAGCGCGCGCAGCTGGCCGGCCGCGTCGCGGTGCGGCTGGTCGGCCACGCGCGTGAACACGCGGCTGGCACTGGCCAGCACGTCGATCGCCGGGTAGTGCGCCGCCTGCGCGAGCTGGCGCGACAGCACGATGTGGCCGTCGAGGATGGAGCGCACCTCCTCGGCCACCGGGTCGGAGTTGTCGTCGTCCTCGGCCAGCACGGTGTAGAAGGCGGTGATCGAGCCGTGCGCGTCGTTGCCGGCGCGCTCGAACAGGCGCGGCAGCTCGGCGAACACGCTGGGCGGATAGCCGCGGCGTACCGGCGGCTCCATCGCCGACAGGCCGAGCTCGCGCAGGCCGCGCGCGAAGCGCGTCACCGAGTCGACCAGCAGCAGCACCTTCTTACCTTCGCGACGAAAGCCCTCGGCGATCGCGGTGGCCGCGTAGGCGGCGCGCACGCGCTCCAGCGCTGGGCGGTCGGAGGTCGAAACAACGACCACCGACCGCCCGAGGCCTTCCGCACCCAAACTCTCGTCCATGAACTCGCGCACTTCGCGGCCGCGTTCGCCGACCAATGCAATCACGTTGACATCGGCCTTCGCCTGCCGGGCCAGCATGCCCAGCAGCGTCGACTTGCCGCCGCCGGCCATCGCGAAGATGCCCACGCGCTGGCCCTCGCCGATGGTGAGCGTGCTGTCGATCGCACGCACGCCGGTGGGCAGTGGATGGTCAACGCCCATGCGCGTCAGCGGCGACGGCGCATCGGCGTGCAGCGGCGTGTGGCGCACCGTCGGCCCTGGCTCGGGCAACGGCCGATCGTCCAGCGGCCGGCCGAACGGATCGATCACGCGACCGAGCAGCCCTTCGCCATACGGCACCTGGGCCACGCCGGGCAGGGCCTGCACCGCGGCCCCGACCGCGATGCCTTGCAGCGGCCCGTACGGCGCCAGGATCACCTCGTGACCGGCGAAGCCGATGACTTCTGCGATCAGCGACGCGCCGCCGTCGTCGCCCGGCTGCGCCGAGTCGAAGACGCGGCATTGCTGGCCGATGCGCGCGCGCAGGCCGGTGGCGCGCAGGATGGTGCCGCCGGCCTGCACCACGCGGCCGTGCTCGACCACGGTGCGGGTGCCGTGCAAGGCACGCAGCAGGCGTTCGGCTTCGGCGGCGGCGCTCATCGCGTGTCCTGCAGCATGGCGTTCAGGCCGATGCCCTGACGCCCCAGGCGTCGGCCAGGCGGGCGAGCTGCGCATCGAGCGACGCGTCGACGCTGCCGAGGTCGGTGTCGATGCGGCAGCTGTCGAGCTCGCACGCCGGATCGGCGCGCACCTCCAGCGCCAACGGCGGCGTCGCGCTGCGCGCGTCGTCGCTGGCGCGGCTGGCCAGCCGCGCGCGCACGCGGTCCGCTTGATCGGGATGCACCACCAGCGTCAATGCGGTGGCTGGCAGCGCCTCGCGCGCAGCGGTGTCGGCCAGCGCGGCCAGGCGCTCGTCGTCGGCCAGTTGGCCGAGCAGCTTGCGTGCGACGTGCAGCGCCAGTGCGCCGACCTGCGCGCGCAGGCGGTCGCGCTCGTGCTCGGCAGCCAGCGCCAGCGTGGTCAACGACGACGCCACCTCGTCGCGCGCGGCCAGCACGCCTTGTTCGAGGCCGACGCTGTGGCCACGGGCGCGTGCGTCTTCGCAGGCCGCGTCGAGGCGCTGCGCCTGCTCGGCGTGCAGCGCCTCGAGCCGGTCGCGCAAACCTTGCGCGTCGCTCAACAACGGCACCTCGGCGGCGCGCAACACCAGGCGCGTCGACGCGATGCCGGTGTCGCGGCCGCGTTGCCAGAGCACGAACGTCATGCGTTGACTCCTGCGGGTGACTTGGCAGCCGACGCGCGTGGCGCCCGGGGGGCACCGAGCTTCTGCGCGCGCGCGACCAGCGAGTGCGCAAGCACCTGGGCCATCGACGAAGCCTGCGTGCCGAGCGCGGCACCTGCCGCGCGGCGCAGCGAGCCGCTGGCCAGCGAGGCCAGCAGCACCGCCAGCCCGGTGCTGCGCAGTTGCGCGGCCACCTGCTCGGCGCCGTCGATCATCGGGCAGGGCGCCACGTTGCGCGGCAGCAGCTCGGCCTCGGGCAGTGCGAGCAGCGCCTGCATGAACGGCGCGCCCAGCGCCGCACGCGCGGCGGCCAGCCGGGCGCCGTCGATCCACAGGCGCATGTTCGAGGCGCAGACCACGGCACCGACCTGCCGCGCGAGCACCATCAATTCGGTATCGGGCAGCGCCAGCCACGCGGGCGCGGTGTCGAGCGCATCCCACTCGAGGCCGGCGGCGGCTTTGGGTGCCGCACTCAGCAGCTTGCGCGCCACCGTCGCGCGGCGGCGCCGGCGCGCCACGGCATCGGGTGCGTCGGGGCGCGCCTTGGGCAGCGCACCCGTGGCGGTGAGCGTGCTCACCGCCGGCCCACGGCGCGACGCAGCGTGGCGGCCGCATCGGCCGTGACCGCGTCGCGCGATGAGGGCTTGCCGGCCAGCGCAGGCACGGCGACCGGCGGCAGCGCGTGCATCGGCGCGGCTGCGGCACGCGGCGTGCGGCCGCGCCACCAGAGGAACGCACCGCCGGCCAACGCCAGCGCGCCGACCAGGCTGCCGATCAGCAGCGGCAGCGCGAGCGATGACGCCTGCGCGGCCGGCGTCGCGTCGCCCGGGACGGCCTTGCGGCCCGGCGTGCCGGGCATGCCTTCGGCGGGGAACAGCGCGACCGTGACGTTGTCGTACGACAGGCCTTCGATGCTGTTGACGACCAGCGCCTTGATCTGCGGGATCTGCGACGACAGATCGCGGTCGGGGCGATGCTTGATGAACACCGCGGCGGCGGCGGGCTGCGGCTTGTCGAGCAGCGGGTTGTGCTCGGGCATCACCAGGTGCACGCGCGCGGTGACCACGCCGTCGATGCTGGCGATGGTGCTGGAGATCTCCTGCGACATCGCGTGCATGAGACGGGCGCGCTCCTCGAGCGGTGACGAGACGAAGCCCTCGCGCTTGAACACCTTACCCATGGTGTCGAAGGATTCGCGCGGATAGCCCTGGGCATTGAGCGTGCGCACCGCGTTGGCGAAGTCGCTGCGCGCGGCGAGTACCGAGAACTGGCCTTCCTGCTGCTGTTTGTCGGCCTCGATGCCGGCGCTGCGCAACACCGCGACCATCTCGTTGGCCTGGCGCTCCGACAGCTGGGAGTAGACCTCCTGGTTGGAGCAGCCGACCACCAGGGTCAGCAGCGTGGCGCAGACGGCGAGGGCCAGGCGTCGGGCGATGGGGTACATGGCAAGAACGTCCTTCAGGATTGCTGGCGGAACAGTTGCTGCACGCCCTCGGAGGCGCGGTTGGCGATGTTCGACGTGAGCTGGCAATGGAACATGAACTCCTGGCAGCGCACGCTGAGGTTCACCATCTGAGACGGGCTCATGTCCTGGCCGGCGGCCTCGGCCGCCTTGGCGTCCAGCGCCAGGCGATGCGCCTCGCCGTTGATGTGCTCGAACGGTTTCATCAGCTGCTTGGCCGCTTCGTTGGGCGAGCTCACCGGGTGCGCCTCGAGCCGTGCGCTGGCGTGCGCCATCGACTGCGCGAAGCCGCTGAAGTCGGTCAGCGACACGCCGTAGCCGACCTGCATCGGCTGCCCGGCGGCCCCGGAAGCGGCCGTGGCCGATTGCGCGAGCGACGCCGCCGCGATTTCGAGTGACATGGCTAGTCCTTTCGCGAGCGTTACTGCTTGCGCGCCATCGTGCTCAGCGCCTCGCCGACCGACGAGATCGCGCTGTGCGAGCTGTTCGAGAGGAAACCCATCTTCATCGACTGCGCGCTGAGTTCGGTGATGACGGCCGGTGTGTCGTTGCCGCCGCTCAGCACGTCGGACTGCTCCTGGATCGTCGCCGCCTGCTTGTCGAGGGCCTCGCCCCAGGCCCGGGCCATCGCCTCGAACCAGGTGCCACCCTTGCCGCCGTTGCTGCCCGGCTGCTGGGTGGTCGTCGGCGCCATCGCCAACTGCATCAGCGGGTTGTTGTTGACGTCGTAATTGCTCATGGGAACGCTCCTAGTCAGGGTGGGTTGCAGTGGGACCGTCGGAAGTTCAAGTCTCAGAACGTCAGCGTCGAGCGCTGGCCGTCGCGCTCCAGCGTGACGCGGCTGTTCTCGATCTGGGTGATGCGGTGGCCGGTGGGCAGCATCGCGCCGACGAAGTAGCGCGCGCCGTCGGCCGTGACCAGGTAGGCCGGGTCGCCGGGCACCAGCGACGAGATGCGTTTGTTGGGGTCGTCGACCACCGGCGGCGCGGGCGGCGGCAGCGGCTTGGCAGTGTTGTGCACGGCGAGCTGCTCCAGGCCGCGCACGTCGCGGTGCACCACCTCTTCGGCGCGGGCGAGGCGATCGGTGTCGCGCTCGGCGGCTTGCACGGCGACGCGGCCCGGGCCCGTGACGTCCGCCTGAACGGCGACACCGTTGACGCGGAACACCTCGGTCACGTCGCGCGCCAGCGTCTCGTCGACGGTGACCTCCACCGCGACCGGCGCCGACGCCGGCCGCGCCGCCAGCCAGGCGTCGAGCCGGCTGCGCTGCGCCTGCCGGCCGAGCCGGCCGCGCACCGCGAGCCGGCCATCGGCCGCGCGGCCCACTTCGAGCGTGTTGAATTCGGTCGAGCGCAGCGCCTGCGTCAGTTGCACCACCTCGTTGACCTGCGGCGGCGTCGGTGCGGCGGCGACGTGTGCGATGCCCAGCGCACCTGCACATGACACCAGCACGCCGGCGCCCAGACCCGCGAGCCAGACTTCGGCGCGCTGGCGCAACGGCTTGCGTGTCGGCACTGCCGCATCGTCGGCGCTGGCCGCGCCGAGCGCGGGCGGCGGGCTGTTCCAGTCGTCGATGCAGGCGCGGCCGAACGCGACCAGCGAGCTGCCGATCTTCAGCGGCGTGTGCTGCGACCACGGCACCTGCTTGCCGGCACCGAGCACCTCGTTGCCGAGCAGCACCTCGCCGCTGACCACTTCGAGCGTGGCCTGCGTCAGCTCGGCACAGACCCGCACGCGCGCCGGCGGCAGCTTGTCCTCGCGCAGCACGATGTCGGCGCCTTCGCCGGCACCATCGGGTTCGGCGGCGAGCACGCACGGCAGCGCCGACTTCAGCGGGGCGCGCGCGCCCGCCTGCGGGCCTTCGAGGACGCGCAGCTCGAGCGCGTGCAGTGATTCGATAGAAGGGGCAGCGCGGTCCATGGCCGTAGTCGCTCCTGTGCTCAGTTGGGTTGCGTCGTGCTGACGCGCGTCGGCACGACGAGGCGGCCACCGCTGCGCGCGCCATCGGCAGGCGCGGCGGCCGGAGCAGGCGTGCGCGCTGGCGCGGCCGTGCTGGGCATGGCATCCAGATCGACCACGACCGAGGCGCGCGCCGGCGGCGCGGGCATCGCGGCGGGCGCGGCGACGCGCGTCGGGGCCGCGGCGGGCGCTGCGGTCTGCAGGCCTTGCGGCGCGGCCGGCGCGGGACCTGGCACCGGCGTCGGCGCGGGGGCGACCGGCGTCGGGCCCGAACGCAGGGTGCCCAGCGTGGCCTGCGGCGGCGCGGTGCGCGTGCCGGCCATGCGCGGCGTGATCAGGAACATGCGCTCGACGCGCGTGTTGCTGCTGGTCTTGGTCTTGAACAGGTTGCCCACCACCGGCACGTCGCCGAGCACGGGCACCTTGTCCTCGCCGTTGGCCTGGGTCTCGCGCACCATGCCGCCGATCAGCAGGCTCTCGCCCTCGGCGATCAGCGCCTGCGTGTTGACGGTGGAGCGCTCGACCACCGGGATCTGGTCGACCTGGCGGTTGGTGATGTTGCCGTCCTCGACGTTGACCAGCAGCTTGATGCGGGTCTGCTCGCGGTCGCGGAACACGTGCGGCGTCACGCGCAGCGTGGTGCCGGCGCTGACGTTGAAGAGGTCGACCTGCTCGCGGCCGGCGACGCGCACGAAGAAGGTCGAGGTGTTGTCGAACACCGCTTCGACGTTCGACAGCGTGACCACCTGCGGGCTGGACACGATGCGCGCTGCGCCCTCGGTCTGCAGCGCGCGGATGCGGGCGAAGAACTGGCCGAGCGACCCCAGCACCACCGAGGCGACGCCGCCGTTGCCCACCGACGGCACCGAGCCGCCGAACGACGCCTCGCGGCCGTCGTTGCTCCAGCGCCAGTTGATGCCGAGTTCGCGCGCCTTGTCGGTGTTGACGTCGATGATGGTGGCCTCGATCTCCAGCGACTGCGGCTCGACGTCGAGCGAGGCGATCAGCTGCTCGTAGCGCGGCAGGCGCTCGGTCGAGTCGCGCACGATCACCGCATTGAGCCGCTGATCGGCCTCGATGCGAATCTGGGTACCGTCGGGAGCGGTCGTCGAGCCGACCCCGGCATCGCTCGGCGTGGCGGTGCGCGACAGCGCGGTGACCAGGGTGTCGACCGCCGCATCGCGCGCGGCCTCGCCGGTGGGCGCCTTGTTCGACACGCCCTGGCTGATCAGGCCCTGGCCTTTGAGCGATTGTTGGGTCGGGCGCAGCAGCACCTCGCGGCCCAGGCCGCTGGAGCGGGCGTCGACCAGCGAGCGCAGGATCGACGCGACGCCGGGCACCACGACCTGCTTGCCGCCGACCGTGACGGTGGTGTCTTGAGCCCACGCATAGCGCAGGTAGAAGACGCGGAAGTCGGCGGCGCCGGCGGGCGTGGCCGGCGCGGGGTTCTGGCCCGCGCGCAGCAGCTCGTCGACCTGCTCGACGAAGCGGCGCGCGCCGACCGCGACCATGTTGCCGTCGCCGGCGCGCTGCAGCGTGTTGCGCGCGTCGGTGAGGCTCATATAGGCGACGTCGCGCATCAGCCGGTCGGCGAGCGCGGGCGCCACCGCGTAGGTGCGGCGTGCGATCTCGGCCGCGGGCACCACGTGCATCACCGCGCCGTCGTAGTAGGGCACCAGGTTGTAGACGCGGGCCACGTCGCGCAGCACCTTGTCGGCCGGGCCGGAGAACGTGCCGTTGACCGAGCCGGTCAGCGCCGGGCTGATCGAGGCCGGCACGTCGACGGTGGCAAACAGGTCCTGCAGGAAGGCGCCGATCGGCTGCTCGCGCGCGGTGATCGTCACCGGGCGGCCGCCGTTGGGCATCGGCGCTGCGGCGGCGTGGCCGGTGGCCAGCACGCCGAGGGTCAGGCCCACCCAGACGCTTCGCTTGACGGCGTTCAGCAGCCGTTGACCGGCTTGCCGAAGGCGCGAACTGCGAGCGATGCCGGCCATGCGGAGACTCCTAGTTGGGGGGATTGCCGATGGGTTGCCCCCCCAAGTTGTTCGGTTCAAGTTGTTGCGTCCAAAACGGGGCCAGATTCGTACACCGTCGCTGGCCGGGCCGGCCGGCTTTCTGCGTGGCGGCCCCGGGATTCGGATCAGTTGGCGGCCAGCATGGCGGCCCCCGGCACCGGCACCCGGTCGAGCACGTCGAGCTGCAGCGTGGGCATCAGCTCGTGGTACGACAGCACCGGCGTGTCGAAGCACTCGGGCTCGATCAGCTTGCGCACGTGCCAGCGCACGTCGATCGCCGTCACCAGCGCGCCCGGCTTGTGACGTCCGATCGAGGCGATGATGGCGTCGCAGACGCGGCGGGCGGTCTCGGGCTCGAGCGCGAGCTGCGACACGCCGCCACTGACGCGCACCGCCTGGCGCAGCATCTCTTCGAGCTGCGGCTGCAGCATCACCGCGTTGAGCCGGCCCTGCGGCGCGATCTGGTGGCTGACCTGGCGGCGCAGCGCCACGCGGGTGAACTCGGTGAGCGCGTGCACATCCTTCTCGCGCTGCGCGACCTCGGACAGCGCCTCGAGGATGTCGCGCAGGTTGCGGATCGAGACGCCTTCGCCGACCAGGCGGCGCAGCACCTCGGCCACGCGCTGCAGCGGCAGCGCACGCAGCACCTCCTTGACGATGTCGGGCATGTCGGCCGACGCGCGGGTCAGCAGGTTGGTGGTGTCCTGCGCGCCGAGGAAGAGCTGCGAGTTGCGGCGGATCGCCTGACGCACCGGGTCGCCCAGTGCGACGTGCGGCTCGTCGGGCAGCGTGCCGCTGGCGATCGGCACCTCGTAGGCCAGCAGCTCCCATCGATTCGCGACCGCATCGCCGGCCTGGCCGTGCAGGTGGATGCGCGGCAGGTTCAGGCCCAGCGACAGCTGGAACTCGTCGAGGACCCCCTCCAGCGTCCGCGTCAGGCGCTGCGCATGGTCGTTGGCCAGCAGCGACGCGGGCACGCGCAGCAGCAGCGGCACCGACGGCCGTTGCTGCGGCAGCGCGGTGGTGGCCACCTGCTGTGGCGTCTCCAGCCGCTTGACCAGCCCCTGCACCGCCGGGTTGCGCACGTTCATCAGCTTGTCGCGCAGCGCCGGCGTCAGCAGTGCGCCCGAGCCGGCGCTGACCAGCGCCAGCGCGATGAACACCGCCGACGGAAAGCCCGGCACGAAGGCCATCAGCACGCAGATGCCGCCGGCCACCAGCAGTACGCGCGGCTTGGCGCTGATCTGCTTGCGGATCGAATCACCGAGGTGCTTGTCGTCCTCGTCGCTGGTGCGGGTGACGATCAGGCCGGCGGCCATCGCGCCCAACAGCGCCGGGATCTGCGCCACCATGCCCTCGCCGATGGTCAGGATCGAGTACTTCGACATCGCGCTGCCGATGTCCATGTCCTTCATCATCACGCCGATCGCCAGGCCGCCGAGCAGGTTGATGACGATGATCACGATGCCGGCGATGGCGTCGCCCTTGACGAACTTCATCGCGCCGTCGAGCGAGCCGTGCAGCTTGCTCTCCATCTCGAGGTTGCGGCGCTTGCGCTTGGCCTCGTCCTTGTCGATCAGGCCTGAGCGCAGGTCGGAGTCGATCGACATTTGCTTGCCGGGCATCGCATCGAGAGAAAAACGCGCGGCGACCTCGGCGACGCGCTCGGCGCCCTTGGCGATGACGATGAACTGCACCACGGTGATGATCAGGAACACCACCAGGCCGACCACCAGGTTGCCGCCGGCCACCACCTTGCCGAAGGTGTCGATGATGTGGCCCGCGTGCGCGTGCAGCAGGATCATGCGCGTGGTGGCGATCGACAGCGACAGCCGGAACAGCGTGGTCATCAGCAGCACGCTGGGGAACACCGAGAACTCCAGCGGCGATGCGATGTACACGCCCAGCAACAGCAGCACGATGCCCGACGCGATGTTGGCCGCGACGAGAAAGTCGATCAGCCACGCCGGCAGCGGCAGCACCATCATCGCGACGATGGCGACGATGCCGCCGACGATCACCAGGTCGCTGTAGCGGGCGATCGCGCCTTCGCGGGGAACGGCGGCGCTGCGGAAATAGGCCGACATGCTCATGACTTGGCTCCGGTGCGGGCGACCAGTTCGCCGCTGGTGGTGACCGCGAAGCTCGACGTCAGGCGGCGGTACACCGCGAGCACGTCGCGCACGTAGGCCTGTGTCTCGGGATAGGGCGGAACGTTGCCCCCGGCCTTGGCCACCGCGCCTTCGCCGGCGTTGTAGGCCGCGAGCACGAGGCGCAGGTCGTCGCCGTAGCGCTCGCGCAGCGTGCGCAGGTAGGCGGCGCTGGCGCGCACGTTGGTCGGCGCGTCGAGCAGGCTGCGCTCGGGGTTGGCCACGCCGAAGCGCTTGCCGGTGGCCGGCATCACTTGCATCACGCCGCGCGCGCCGGCTTTGGACACCGCCTTGGGGTTGTGGCGCGACTCGATGTGCGCGATGGCGTGCAGCAGCAGCGGATCGATCTGGTACTCGCGCGCAGCCTCGATCAGTGTCGGGGCCAGCGAAATCACCCGCGCGGCGTCGCGCGACGGCGGCGCGGCGGCCGGCAGCGGCGGCGCCATCAGTGCCGGCACCGGCGCGCTGGCGGCCGCGGCGGATGCCGCGGAGGCAGCGGCCGCGGCAGCGGCCGGGCGGTCGTACAGATCCAACTGGGCGGCGCGGTGCACCGTCATCGGCACGGCCAGCGCGGCGCACTGCGCGGAGATCATGCTGAACCGCTCGGCGGCGTCGGTGGCGGCGTCGCCCGGCTTACCGTTGCACGGCTGCGCGCGCAGCGGCCCAGCGGCGAGTGTCGCCGTGCCGGCCAGGACGATCCATACCGAAGTGCGCCAGACGCGCGTGAAGGCTGCCGTGCCGGCCATGCGGGGACTCCTAGTTAGGGGGATTGCCGATGGGTTGCACGACCGTGCGTGGCGGTTCAACTTCTTTCAGCAGGGGCTGACGGGCGAGCACAGACGCCCACGCCGCGATGCAGACAGCCGACCGAGCGAGCGTGCGCCGAGCTCTAGCGCGAGCGCAGTTCGAGCGACTCGTGCGCCAGCGTGCCGCCCGAGGCTTTGACGAAAGCCTGGCGCACCTGGTCGAGCGTGGCCACCGGCAGCGGCTGAAAGTCGCCGCCGTTGATGCCCGGTGGCAACTCGGCGAGCACATCGCGCTCGGTGGCGAAGCAGGCCACGGTCTCGGGCACGCCGCGCGTGTTCATCGCCAATTCGAAGCGCATCGCGCCGGGCAGCTGCAGGCCGGTAGCCGGCTGCACGCGCGAGTCGCGTTGAAAACGATTGGGAAAGAACCGCGTCACCTGGTGCTTCTCGTCCTGCAGATAGCAGTACACGTGCGCGTCGCGGCTCGGCCGGATCGACAGCTGCACCGCCTCACCGCGCGAGAGCCGGCGGCTGTCGGACGAGCTGGCCACGCGCAGCGTCAACGGCGTGGTCGGCACCGCGGCGGCGGGCACTGTCGCCGGTGCGGTACCTCGGATCTTGGCTTGCAGCCCCGGGATGTCGGCGCCGAGGTAGGCCTTGAACAGGTCGAGCGACAGCTTCGGCTCGCGCGACAGGCCGAGCGCCTCGCGGGTGCGCACCACCGCGTCCTTGAAACTCGCGCTGACGGTGCCGTCGATCGGTCCGTCGTAGGCCTGTCGGATGCGCAGCTGCTGCTGAAAGTAGGTGACGATCTCGGCCGGACGCGCCGCCATCGCGTCGTACCAGTCTTGAATCTCTGCGGCCACCGCGGGATTGTCGGCGTTGGCACCCAGGCAACTCCAGTACGGCACCTTGGTCAGGCGGCCGAACAACTCGATCGCCGCCAGTTCGGCCAACGCGCGCTGCGCGTGCGCCTCGCCACCTGCGGGCACGGCGATGGCCTGACCGAACTTGACGAACTCGGCGTTGCCGTTCTTCAGCAGCGCTGCGTTCTGCGTCGCGGTGCCGGGCACCACACTCATGTCCTGCGTGGTCAGCAGCGTCAGGTCGAGCCCGAGCGTGCGGCCGCCGTCGAGCGAGCGCAGCATGCCGCGCAGCGCGAACTGCGGTGCCACCGCGTAGGGATCGCGCTTTTGCGCCTGGTTCATCAACGCCACCGTCTGGCCCCACTCCGCGTTGGACGCCACCAGGCGGATCGCGCGGCTGCGCTGCGTCATGTCGGACACCGCGGTGACCAGCATGTCCTTGGAACCGGCCTGCGCCTTTTGCTGCGACGGGTCGGCCAGGTCTTCGACGATCACCGACAGATCGCGCACGCCGTGATCGAGCAGCAAGCCGTCCATGCAACGCAGCGCCGGACCGAACGCGCTGGCCGGCGGCAGCGACGCCGGCGCGGCCGCGGCGCTGCCGCCGAGGCCGTCGCCACCGGTTGTCGCGCAGGCAGCCATCAGCGCGCCGGCGCACAGCGCGGCGGCGAAATGGGCGAAGCTGCGAGTCCTCGCGGAGGTCGTCATCAAATTCCTTCCTCAGCCGGCTGGACCGCCAACGCGGCGGCCTGAGCTTTTGGTGCCGCGGGCTGGCGTGGTTGTACACCTGGCGCCGTGGCCCTCAGTTGCGGCGCTCGTGCCAACGGTTCAAACCGCGCGATCGATAGGCCCGGGGCCGCGCGCCGCCGTCACATGCCGGCGTAGTTCGGCCCGCCGCCGCCCTCGGGGGTGACCCAGATGATGTTCTGCGTCGGGTCTTTGATGTCGCAGGTCTTGCAGTGCACGCAGTTCTGCGCGTTGATCTGCAGCCGTTCGCCACCGCCCTCGGCCGGCACGAACTCGTAGACGCCGGCCGGGCAATAACGCGACTCGGGCCCGGCGTATCGCTTGAGGTTCACCGCCACCGGGACCGAGGCATCCTTGAGCGTCAGGTGCGCGGGCTGGTCCTCGACATGGTTGGTGTTGCTGATGAACACCGAACTCAGGCGATCGAAGGTCAGCTTGCCGTCGGCCTTGGGGTAGTCGATCTTCGCGCACTCGGCGGCGGGCTTGAGTGTCTCGTGGTCGCGCTTGGTGGCATGCAACGTCCACGGCGGGCTCTTGATGCCCAGCTTGGGCAGCAGCCACTGCTCGATGCCGGTCATCAGGTTGCCGATCAGCTTGCCCTTCTTGAACCAGAGCTTGAAGTTGCGCGCCTGCTGCAGCTCTTCGTGGAGCCAACTGGACTCGAACGCCGCTGGATAGGCCGTGAGCTCATCGAGCGAGCGGCCGGCGGCCAGCGCGTCGTCGATCGCCGCGGCACACAACATGCCGCTCTTGATCGCCCCATGGCTGCCCTTGATGCGCGCGGCATTCATGTACCCCGCATCGCAGCCGACCAGCGCGCCGCCCGGGAACACCGTCTTGGGCAGCGCCTGCGGCGTGCCGTTGTTGATCGCACGCGCGCCGTAGCCGATGCGCTTGCCGCCCTCGATGTGCACGCGGATCGCCGGATGCGTCTTCCAGCGCTGCGTTTCTTCGAACGGGCTCAGATAGGGGTTCGAGTAGTCCAATCCGACCACGAAGCCGAGCGTCACTTTGTTGTCGGCCAAGTGATAGAGGAAGCCACCGCCGAACGCATCGGTCATCGGCCAGCCGGCGGTGTGCACCACCAGCCCGGGCTTGGCTTTGTCGGGCGGCACTTCCCACAGTTCCTTGATGCCGATGGCCCAGCTTTGCGGGTCGCGGCCGGCATCGAGCTTGAACCGCGCCAGCAACTGCTTGCCCAGGTGCCCGCGCGCGCCCTCGGCGAACACCGTGTACTTGCCGTGCAGTTCCATGCCGAGCTGAAAGCCGTCGTGCGGCTCGCCGTTCTTGCCGATGCCGACGTTGCCGGTGGCCACGCCCTTGACGCGACCTTGCTCGTCGTAGAGCACCTCGGCGGCGGCAAAGCCCGCGAAGATCTCGACGCCCAGGCCTTCGGCCTGCTGGGCCAGCCACTTGACCACGTCTTCCAGAGAGATGACGTAGCAACCGTGGTTGTGCAGGTTGCGCGGCACCAGCCAGTCGGGCGTGCGCGTGGCGCCGCTGGCCGACAGGAACAGCACGTCGTCACCGGTCACCAGCTGGTTGAGCGGCGCGCCGAGTTGCTTGCGGTCGGGGAACAGCTCATCGATCGCGCGCGGGTCCATCACGGCACCGGAGAGGATGTGCGATCCGGGCTCGGAACCCTTCTCGAGCACCACCACCGAGACCTCGCGGCCGGCCTTGGCGGCCAACTGCTTGACGTGGATCGCAGTGGCCAGGCCGGCCGGGCCGGCGCCAACCACCACCACGTCGTATGCCATGGCCTCGCGCGGGCCGTGTTGTTGGAGGATTTCTTGCGGCGTCATCGAGCGGTCCTGTGGCGGGCGGCTGCTTGCGCAGCCTGCAGGATTTTAGGTGAGCGCGAGCGCATCATGCGCGTGCTATCGTGGCCGCCGAGCAGTCGCGTTCGGGGAGCAGTGCGTGAGCTACATCATCGATCTATCGGGTCGCGTCGCCTTGGTGACCGGCGCCTCCGGCGGCCTGGGTGCGCAGTTCGCGCGCACGCTCAGCAAGGCCGGCGCCGCGGTGGTGCTGGCCGCGCGGCGCGTCGAGCGGCTGAAGGCCCTGCGTGCCGAGATCGAATCGGCCGGCGGCGATGCCCACGTGGTGGCGATGGACGTCACCGACCACCGCGGCATCAAGGCTGCAGTGGCGCATGCCGAGACCGAGATGGGCGCGATCGACATCCTCGTCAACAACTCGGGCGTCAGCGTCGCCAACAAGTTGCTCGAGGTCGGCCTCGAAGACTACGACTACATCATGAACACCAACACGCGCGGCGCATTCTTCGTCGCACAGGAGGTGGCCAAACGCATGATCGCGCGCGCGCGCGGCGCCGCGCCGGGCACCTTCACCGGCGGGCGCATCGTCAACGTGGCGTCGATGGCGGGGCTGAAGGTGCTGGGTCAGCTGGGCGTGTACAGCATGAGCAAGGCCGCGGTGGTGCACATGACGCGCGCGATGGCGCTCGAGTGGGGGCGCTACGGCATCAACGTCAATGCGCTGTGCCCGGGCTATATCGACACCGAGATCAACCACCATCATTGGCAGACCGAGAACGGCCAGAAGCTGATCGCGATGCTGCCGCGCCGGCGCGTCGGCGCACCGCAGGACCTCGATACCGCGCTGATGATGCTGTGCGCCAACGAAAGCCACTTCGTCAACGGCGCCGTGCTGGCGGCCGACGACGGCTTCGGCCTGTCATGACCCACCCCCGAAGCGGCCCGGCGGCCGCCTCCCCCTCGAGGGGGCAACACCAGCGGCCCGGCAAAGCCGGATCCGCAGTGCTCGCTTGGATACAACGACGCAATTGGAGGCGGTGGGCGCCGTGCGTTCATTGACTGCGATCGAAGCCCGCGTGCTGGGCGTGCTGGTGGAAAAGCAGGCGACCGTGCCCGACACCTATCCGCTGTCGCTCAATGCATTGACGGCGGGCTGCAACCAGAAGACGGCTCGCGACCCGGTGATGAACGTCGGCGATGCCGAGGCGCTGCAGGCGCTCGACTCGCTGCGTGCCGCCAACCTGGTGGTCGAGTCCAGCGGCTCGCGCGTGTCGCGCTACGAGCACAACCTGTCGCGGGCGTGGGCGCTGCCCGGGGCGTCGGTCGCCTTGCTCGCGGTGCTGATGCTGCGCGGTGCCCAGACCGCCGCCGAACTGCGCGCGAACTGCGAACGGCTGCATCGTTTTGCCGACATCTCGGCGGTCGAAGGCTTTCTCGACGAGCTGCAGGCCAAAACGCCGCCTTACGTGCGCAAGCTGCCCCGTGCGCCCGGCGCGCGCGAGGCACGCTGGAGCCACCTGTTGTGCGGCGAGCCCATGCTCGACGTCAGCGTGATCCCCGAACCCTTGAAGGACGACGTGCTGACTGCAGCTGAGCAACTGGCAGCCATCAAGGCCGAGCAGGCCCGGCTGATGGCGCAGATGGAAGAGCTGCGTGCCACGGTGGTGCGCCTGAGCGCGGCGTTGGGGTCCCGCCAAGGGGACTGAATGCGGTTCACCGCGCCCGCGCACAAGAAGCTGGTCTACGAGTCGATCATCCCGATCCGCTGGGGCGACATGGATGCGATGGGCCATGTCAACAACACGATCTACTTTCGCTACATGGAGACATCGCGCATCGACTGGTGCCGCAGCATCGGCTGCATGCCCGAGCAAAGCGGCCAGGGGCCTGTGATCGTCAATGCCTATTGCAGCTTCATCAAGCAGCTGCGCTACCCCGGCGACGTGCGGGTCAAGCACCATGTCACCACGGTGGGCAAGACCAGCTTCGACACGTTCATCACGATGGAACGCACCGACGACCCGGGCGCCATCTGGGCCGAAGGCGGGGCGCGCATGGTGTGGATCGATTTCGTCACCAATCAGGCGATGGCGTTGCCCGGGTGGTTGCGCGAGCGTATCGTCTAGGTTTTGCGCGCGCCGCTGCGCGGGGGCGTCAGGCCCACAGCAGACCAGCTGCCACAAGAGTGATGACGCTGGCCAGGAACAGCGCCAGATAGAGCACGGTGATCAGACCGGCGCGTGCGATGGTGACCCACCAGCGGCCTCCATACACGGTGTGCAGCGCCCACGCGCCGTTGGCCGCGGCGTACAGCAGCAGCAACGCATCGCCGACATCGGGCGTGAACGTGCCGGCCAGCGCCACCAGGAACCACAGGCTGTGCTGATGCAGGCTGAACACGAAGTGCGCCCCGTAGGCGACACGGCGCCGCCGGTACACCAGGGCCACCACGCCGGCATACAGCGGCAGCATCATCAAGCCGGCGTAGGGCGCCATCGCGCTCAGATGGCGATTGATCTCGCCAGGTTGAGTGGCGCCGGAGTCGATGCGGCGGCCGGCGCGGTCGATCTGACGCTCGAACCAGTTGCAATGGGCGGAGGCCTGTTCGCAATCGATGTCGATCGGCCCGACCGAGAGCGGACCGCTGGCCGCAACGGCCGGCGGGCTCGGGCCCGCACGCACGTCGACCATGGCACCGACCCCGACCACCTTGACCAGCAGGAAGAACAGGAAGCTGGCGCTGAGGTACAGCCGCAGCGGCGGCACGTAGTGCCTGCGGCGGCCGGCCAGATACTCGCGTGTGAGCCGGCCGGGGTGCAGCAGCAGGGCGTTCAAGGTGCGCCACAGCGTCCCTTCGAGCGCGACGTAGTGTCCGATGAACTCGTGGACGAACTCGCCCAGCGTCGGCGCATGAAGCGTGGTCTCCTGGCCGCAGTGCGGGCAGAACCGTGGCCTGGGCTCGGGTGCGAACGCGCGACGGCAGTTGGGGCAGTGCGCCGGTGGCTCGTGCAGAGTCGGTACCACGCCTGGCGCTCTCAACCGGCCAGCAGCTTGTTGACCAGCTCGGGCGTCGTCGCCGCACCTACCTTGCGCATCAGGCGTGCACGATAGACGTCGACGGTGCGCGGGCTGATCGCCAGCCGTTTGCCGATCAGCTTGCTGGTCAGGCCTTCGATCAGAAGCGCGGCGATCTCGCGCTCGCGTGCCGTGAGGTCGAGCTTGAGCTTGCGCCGTGCCGACAGGTCTTCGAACGCCCAGATCCCGGCCTCGTGCGGCTCGCGCGGATTGAGCGCGCGCCCGGACACATGGCACCAGAACAGCTCGCCGGCACGCGGGCCGGCCAGACGCTTCATCACGCGGTCGTCGGCATACCAGCCCTGCGTGTCGAGGCTGGCGACGATGCGCTGTCCGGTGCGCTCGAACTCCTCGTGCGTGGGGTAGAGCACCTCGAACGAACGGCCCATCAGCTGCGCGCGCGACGCGCCGAACATGTCGAGCACGCGCTCGTTGCAGTCGACGATCTGGCGTTGCCGCGACAGCACCAGGCCGATCGGTGCCAGCTCGAAGGCCGTGCGGTAGTCCAGCGCGACCGCCATCACAACAGCGCGTACGTCGTCGTCGCGTGCGCGGCCAGCGCACCCTTCGGGTCGGCCACCTCGATCTCGCCGAACACCAGGTTCCTGCCCTTGCGCAGCACGCGCGCGGTGACACGCGCCGTGCCGGCGTCGCCGGCGATCGGACGTAGGAAGCTGGTCTGCAGCTGCACGGTGGTCATCGGCTTGAAGCCTTCGGTGAGCGTGCAGATGGCCAACACCATCGCGGTGTCGGCGGCGGCCATCATGGTCTGGCCGCACAACACGCCGCCGGCGTGCACGTGCTGCGGCGTCACCGGCAGCGCCAGCTCCACCTCGCCGGCCAGCGCCTGCGTCAGCTTGAGGTCGAGCGCGCGCACCCAGGGTGCGAAGGTGTCGCCTTCGAGCAGCGCCTGCAGCGCGGGCATGTCGATGTCGACGTCGTCGAATTGGGTGATGGTCATTAGGCGATTCTACGTAGCACGTACGTAATCGCTTAAGTAGTACGCTTCGCAGCTTCGAACGAGCACGGAGACGACACGCATGAACAAGGTCTACCCGAGCGCGGCGGCCGCGCTCGACGGCATCGTGCGCGACGGCCTGTTGATCGCCGTGGGCGGCTTCGGTCTGTGCGGCATCCCTGAGGCGCTGATCGACGCGTTGCGCGACAGCGGTGCCAAGAACCTGACCGCGATTTCCAACAACGCGGGTGTCGACGGCTTCGGCCTTGGCAAGCTGCTCGCGACACGGCAGATCAAGAAGATGGTCTCCAGCTACGTCGGAGAGAACAAGGAGTTCGAGCGCCAGTACCTGGCCGGCGAGCTCGAACTGGAGTTCACCCCGCAAGGCACGCTGGCCGAGAAGCTGCGTGCCGGCGGTGCCGGCATACCGGCGTTCTTCACGCGCACCGGGGTGGGCACCATCGTCGCCGAGGGCAAGGAGCTGCGCGAGTTCGACGGCCACCCCTACGTGATGGAGCGTTCGCTGGTGCCCGACGTGTCGCTGGTCAAGGCCTATCTGGCCGACAAGAGCGGCAACCTGCAGTTCCGCAAGACCGCGCGCAACTTCAACCCCAACGTCGCGATGGCCGGCAAGGTCACGATCGTCGAGGTCGAGAAGATCGTCGAGACGGGTTCGATCGATCCCGACCAGGTGCATCTGCCGGGGATCTTCGTGCACCGCATCGTGCTCAACGCGAAGCCCGAGAAGCGGATCGAACAACGCACCGTGCGGGCGAAATGACCCACCCCCGAAGCGCCTGCGGCGCCTCCCCCTCAAGGGGGCGCCGCCTGCGGACCGGCGGAGCCGGATTCGCGGCGGCCGCTTGGTTCGCGCGTGGCGTGCCATCGGCAACGCGCTTGGGCTGCATCGAACACTGATTGGAGACCACCATGGCATGGACCCGCGATGAAATGGCCGCCCGCGCGGCCAAGGAGCTGCAAGACGGCTTCTACGTCAACCTCGGCATCGGCCTGCCGACGCTGGTGGCCAACCACGTGCCCAAGGGCATGGAGGTGTGGCTGCAAAGCGAGAACGGCTTGCTCGGCATCGGCCCGTTCCCGACCGAAGACGAGATCGACGCCGATCTGATCAACGCCGGCAAGCAGACGGTGACGACGCTGCCGGGCTCGAGCATCTTCAGCAGCGCCGACAGCTTCGGCATGATCCGCGGCGGCAAGATCAACCTGGCGATCCTCGGCGCGATGCAGGTCAGCGAGCGCGGCGATCTGGCCAACTGGATGATCCCCGGCAAGATGGTCAAGGGCATGGGCGGCGCGATGGACCTGGTGGCCGGCGTCAAGAGCGTGGTCGTGCTGATGGAGCACGTGGCGACCAAGAAAGACGGGTCGATCGACTTGAAGATCCTGCCGCAGTGCACGCTGCCGCTCACCGGGGTGGGCGTGATCGACCGCATCATCACCGACCTCGCGGTGATCGACGTCACGCCGCATGGACTGAAGGTGGTCGAGATGGCACCTGGCGTGACGCGCGCCGAGCTGCAAAGCAAGACTGGTGTGACGTTGCAATAGAGCGGGTCATGTCACGGAGAACTTCGGCGAGGTGAGGCGTCGCGCGGTGGCTTTCGAACAGGTGATCGGCGCGTGGAGAGCCCCCAGGGCCTGAGCCGCAGGCTCGCGTTCGCGCTGATCGTTGCGGCGCTGGCCGCGTGCACCGTCGGCGCCCCGCGCGCGCTCGATGCCACCGACGCGCAGTCGCTGCAACCCGAAGCGCCGTCGGGCTTCAGCCCCAAGCCGGGATGGTCCGCCAAGCGATTCGCAGTGGCGGCGGCCAATCCGCTGGCCACCGAGGCGGGCTATCAAGTACTGAAGGCAGGTGGTTCGGCCATCGACGCTGCAGTGGCGGTGCAGATGGTGCTCACGTTGGTGGAGCCGCAATCCAGCGGCATCGGCGGTGGCGCCTTCATCCTGCACTGGGACGGCGAGCGGGTCGAGGCCTTCGATGGCCGCGAGACCGCGCCGGCGGCGGCCGATGACCGCTTGTTCCTGCAGGCCGACGGCCGGCCGATGCCGTTCGCGCAGGCGGTGGTGGGTGGGCGCGCAGTCGGTGTGCCGGGCGTCGTGCGGGTGCTCGAAGTGGCGCACGCGCGGCATGGCAAGCTGCCGTGGGCGCGCTTGTTCGAGCCGGCCATCGCCATGGCCGAGCAAGGCTTCGCGGTGAGCCCGCGCCTGCACGAGTTGCTGCAGGTCGAGCATGCGTCGCGGCTGCAGCCCCAGGCGTCAGCGTTCTACTACGACGCCGAGGGCCGGGCGTGGCCGATCGGGCACCGGTTGAAGAACCCGGCCCTGGCTGCGGTGTTGCGCGCAATCGCGCAACGCGGCAGCGACGCGTTTTATCGCGGGCCGATTGCGCAGGACCTGGTGCGCCGCGTGCAGTCGTTTCCCGACAACCCCGGCCGCATCAGCGAGGCCGACCTCGCGTCGTATCAGCCCAAGCTGCGCGCTGCGTTGTGCGACGACTGGAAGGGGCGCTGGCGGGTCTGTGGGTTTCCGCCGCCGTCGTCGGGCCACCTGGCGCTGATGCAGATGCTCAAGCTGCTGGAGTTCAGCCCTGCGGTGAATGCCCCGCTGCAGGGCGGCCTGCCGTCGGCGGCCTGGCTGCATCTGTACACCGAGGCGGCTCGACTGGCCTTTGCCGATCGCAACCTGTACGTGGCGGATCCCGACTTCGTGAGCCCGCCCGCCGGGCGCTGGGGCAGCCTGCTCGACGACGCCTACCTGCGCCAACGCGCCCGGGCGATCGGGCCATCGAGCATGCGGTCGGCCCGACCGGGGGCACCGGGGCCTGACCGCGCGGTCTACGCGCCGCAGCCCGAACAGCCCGAATACGGCACCAGCCACATCTCGATCGTCGACGCGCAGGGCCGCGCGATCGCGATGACCACCACCATCGAAGCGATGTGGGGTTCGCGCATCCTCGCCGATGGCGGCACCGGCTTGCCCGGCGGCTATTTGCTGAACAACCAGCTCACGGATTTCTCGCTGGCGCCCGCCGATGCCGATGGCCGGCCGATCGCCAACCGCGTGCAGCCGGGCAAGCGGCCACGCTCGAGCATGACGCCGACGTTGGTGTTCGATCGCGGCGACGGCCGCTTGCTGCTGAGTGCCGGGTCACCCGGCGGGGCGCTGATCATCCACTACACCGCCAAGGCCCTGATCGCCTGTCTCGATTGGGGCCTCGATGCGCAACAGGCGGTGGCACTGCCCAACTTCGGCAGCTTGAACGGCCCCACCTTGCTCGAGCGCGGGCGTTTCCCTGCCGTGACGATCGATGCCCTGAGAGCGCGCGGCCATCTGGTCCAGGAGATCGACATGACCAGCGGCTTGCAGGTGCTGCAGCGCACGCCCGAAGGCTGGTTCGGCGGCGCCGACCCCCGACGCGAAGGCATCGTGGCCGGCGACTGATTGATCCCCTCCGTGCGCGGCGCGGTCGAGTGTCGGGCCTCTATCCAAGGCCCCTGGGGCGCGGGGTTGCAGGCGGCGCTGGCGCACGGGAGGATGGGCGCGCGTTTCACGGTTGCCCCATGTCGAACACACAACCCCCCGCGCCGAGCCAGCCCGACGGTTTCGATGCCCTGTCGCGCGAGCAGAAGATGCAGCTGCTGCACGAAGAGCTGATCAAGCTCAACGCGCAGCTCGAGTACCTGCGACTGATGCTGCGCTTGCGCGCGCCAAAGACCTGAGCGGCCAACGCAGCGCCCTAGCGCTCGCGCATCGCCCGCATCGCGCGGGCACATTCGTTCACCAACGCCGGGCCCTTGTAGATGAGGCCGGTGTAGATCTGCACCAGGTCGGCCCCGGCCGCGAGCTTGGCGCAGGCATCCGCGCCGCTGAGTACACCGCCGACGCCGATGATCGGCACGGCGCGACCGAGTTCGGCGCGCAACGCGCGGATCGTGCGGTTGCTCGCCTCGAACACCGGCGCACCCGACAGGCCACCGGATTCGCCGGCGTGCGGCAGGCCCTGCACCGCGTCGCGCGCCACCGTGGTGTTGGTGGCGATCACGCCGTCGACCCCGTGCCGCCGCACCGCGACGGCGATCAGCCGCAGCTGCGCCTCGTCGAGGTCCGGGGCGATCTTCAGGAACAGCGGCACGGCGCGGGCTTGCGCGCGCGCAAGTGCGGCGCGCCGCGACACCAGCGCCGACAACAGCGCGTCGAGCGCGGCGTCGTTCTGCAGGCTGCGCAGGTCCTTGGTGTTGGGGCTCGAGATGTTGACCGCCACGTAGTCGGCGTGCGGGAACACGCCTTCGAGGCCGAGCAGGTAGTCGTCCGCGGCGCGTTCGATCGGCGTGGTCGCGTTCTTGCCGATGTTCAATCCCAGCACGCCGCCGCGGCAGCGAAACGAGCGCGAGCGGCGCACATGGTCGATGAAGGCCGGCAGCCCGTCGTTGTTGAAACCCATCCGGTTGATCAGTGCGTGCGCCTGCGGCAGGCGAAACAGCCGCGGCTTGGCATTGCCCGGCTGCGCTTTGGGCGTCACCGTGCCGACCTCGACGAAGCCGAAGCCCATGGCGCCGAAGCCGTCGATGCAGCGGCCATTCTTGTCGAGGCCGGCGGCCAGCCCGATGCGGTTGGCGAACTGCAATCCCGCGAGTCGAACCGGATCGTCGACGCGTGGTTGCCGCCACAGGCGCTGCAGGGGAGTGCCCTGCAGCACCGCGATCGCATCGAGGGTCAGATCGTGTGCACGTTCGGCGTCCAGTCCGAACAAGAAGGGGCGCGTCAGCGCATACGGAACGAGCGACATAATTGATGTTTAGTCTCGCATGCCTCGCCCATGACGCAGGACGAACTCAAAGCGTTGGTCGGTCGCGCCGCGCTCCAGCACGTGGTGCCGGGCGCCGTGGTGGGCGTGGGCACCGGCTCGACGGTGAACCACTTCATCGACGCGCTGGCGACGATGCGCTCGCAGCTGGCCGGCGCGGTATCGAGTTCCGACAAGAGCACCGAACGGCTGCGCGCGCACGGCATCCGCGTGCTCGATGCGGCCGAGGTCGAACGCATCCCGGTGTACGTCGACGGGGCCGACGAGATCGACCCGACCGGTTGCATGATCAAGGGCGGCGGCGCGGCGCTGACGCGCGAAAAGATCGTGGCCGACCTGGCGGAGCGCTTCATCTGCATCGCCGATGAGTCCAAGCGCGTGGCGGTGCTGGGTCGGTTTCCGCTGCCGGTCGAGGTGATCCCGATGGCCGCGGCGCAGGTCGCGCGGCGCTTCGCTAGGGCCTACGGTGGCGACGCCCGCGTGCGCGAGGGCGTGCGCACCGACAACGGCCAGCTCATCCTCGACGTGCAAGGGCTGCGCATCAGCGACCCGCTGGCGATGGAAACCGAGGTCAACCAGTGGCCGGGCGTCGTCACGGTCGGCATCTTCGCGCGCCACAAGGCGAGCCTGTGCCTGCTGGGCACGGCTCAGGGCGTGGTGACGCTGGACTTCTGAGCGGCGCTGCGCACCGCGCGCGCCGCGAAGCGCGCGGCGTCCACCGCGTCGAGCAGCGCGCTGCCCACCGGCAGCGGCGTGCCGGTGATCATCGCGGCCACCACCTCGCCGGCCAACACCGCTTGAGTGAGACCGCGCGATCCCAATGCGGCCAGCACGTGCAGGCCCGGGCGGCGCCCGATGAAGCGCGGTTGCTCCTGTCGCGTGTGCCGGCGGCGCTCGGCGAACGGCAGCGGCACGCCACCGACCAACGGCAGTCGATCGCGCGTGTGCACCCGCCACGCGACGCGGCCGCCGAGGTCGTGCGTCGGGTGCGTCCACATGCGGCCGCTCAGGCGCCGCAATGCGGCCAGGTTGTGCAGGTGGTCGGACTCGCGCAGCTGCATCGTGGTGTCGTCGAGGTCGCTGGTGGCGCCACACAACAATTCACCGTGCGGCAGCGTGATCGCATAACCGTCGCCGGCGATCGGCAACGCGGGGCGCCAGTCGTCGGGCGCTCGCGGCAGCAGCGTCACCTGGCCGCGGCTGCACAGCAGGGGCCACCGCTCGTCGGGCACCAATCGCTGCAGTCCCGCGGCGTTGGCCAGCACCAGCTGGTCGGTGCGTGCCAGCAGGCGGCCATCGGGATCGAGCAGGCGCCACCCATCGTGCGCGTCGGGTTCGATGCGATCGACTGGCGCATTGACCTTCAACTCGATGCGTGGATGGTCGAGCCACGCCGCCACCAGACCGAGTGGCTCGACCCAGCCACCGTTCGTGTAGAACCAGGCCGGGCCGCTGAGCGCGCAACCGGCCCGCTCGCAGGCCTCGTCGATCGACAACGCTTGCGCGTAGTCGGCGGGCAAGGCTCGAGCGCGCAGCAAGGCTTGCATCGCCGGCGGGTCGAGCGCGCGCTCGACCCGCAGCAAGCCCTCGAGTTTGCCGCGCACGCGGCCCTCGGCAAGCCATGGCGCGATGGCGGCGTGGGCGCGCAGCGCCGCGGCGCGATACCAGCGTGCGTGCGGCGAATCCTCGGCATGCAGCACACCGTGCAGCAAACCCGCGGGTTGGCCTGAGCCGCCCTGCGCGGCCGCGGGCATCGCCTCCAAGACGGTGCAGCGCACACCCAGCATGGCCAGCGCACGCGCGGCGGCCGCGCCGGCCAAGCCGGCACCCACGATCGTGACCGCGCTGCCTGCGCCACCGAAGCGGCGGCCCGGCGGCTGCGGCGCGCGGTGGCGCGGTGCATGGTGCGCGCACAGCATGTCGCGCTTGGCATCGAAGCCCGCCGCCCGCTGCACCTCGAAGCCGGCCAGCACGAGCGCGTCGCGCGCCATGCGTGCGCTGCTCCAGGTGGCCGCAGTGGCGCCGACGGCGGCGAGGCGCCCGAGGCGCTGCAAGACGCGTGGCTCCCACATCGCCGGGTTCTTGGCCGGCGCGAATCCGTCGAGGTAGAACGCATCGACCTCCGCCACCCACTGCGGCAGCCAGGCGGCGATATCGCCGAACGCCAGCAGCAAGTGGACCTGGCCGTGCGCGAAATCGCGGCAGTGCAGGTCGGGTGTCAGCGGCGGCCACGCCGCCACCAGCTCGCGCGCCAAAGCGGGCTCGGCACCGTGAGCGTGGGCGCGTCGCAGGTCGGCCAACCGCGGGGGATGTTTGTCGAGCGACAGGAACCACAGGTGATCGCATCGTTGCGGGTCGTCGCGCCATGCGGCCCAGGTGGCGAGGAAGCTGTGGCCCAAGCCGAAGCCGGTTTCCAGGATCACGAAGTGCTCGCGGCGGGCCCATCGCCGGGGCAGCCCGTTGCCGGCGAGGAAGACATGGCGTGCCTGCTCGAAGGCGCCTGCGCGGGGGTGGTAGAGGTCGTCGAACTCGACTGCGCGCGGCGCTCCGGCATCGCTGAAATCGATGCGCGCCGGCTGCAGCGGTTGGGTCATTGGCGTGCCCGTTCGGCCAGCCAGTGCAGCATGCGATCGCGTATGGCGGTGAACCCGCGGTACTCGAGCACCGCCGGGCTCATCGATGCCAACGCCGCGTGCACTCGCGCGGCGCGCGCAGGATCGGCCAGCGCCTGCGCAAGCGGCTGCACCTCGACGTGGATCGTGAACAGCGCCTGCTGATGATCGTCAACGGGAATGAAGCTCTGGCGCTCGGTGCGCCACCATGCGCTGGCGGCCAGCGCATCGCCTGCAAGGTGGTCGGGCCACGGCGCCGGATCGATGCGGTCGGGGTGCGCGTGCAGCCGCGGGTGGCGCGCGATGGTCCAGACGAAATGCTCCCAACGCTCCGACCCCGTGACCAGGCGCGCCAGATGCGTCGCGGCGCCGGTCATCAGGCGGTTGTCGGCCACCGGTGCGTGCACCTCGGCGAACGGCCGGCCGACCTTGCGCTCGGGCGCCCAGTGCGATGGCAACGCCACGGCGAGCCACGGGATCGTGGCGTCACGGCCATCGATGATCGCGAAGTCTTCGGCGAAGGCCAGCGACAGCAGCGCTGCGCGTCGCCAAGGTACGGGCAGCGCGTGCAGGCATTCACCGACCTCGGGCCATGCCGTGCGGCCGGGCTCGAGCTCGGATACGCCGCCTGAGCCATCCACGGCCCAGCCGAGGATCGGCGCGCGCCAGCGCGCGCCGTCGATGCCAAAGGCCTGCGGCTGTTCGCGCGCCGCGTGGCGTGCCAGCGCGTCGAGCGCAGGCGCGGCGTCGAAGTTGGGGCGCGACAGCAGCGCCTGCGCCGGGAACGCCTGCAGCACCGCGAGTTTCTCGCGCAGGTGGCATGCCGTGCCGCGCTCGGGCGCGATGTTCGGCGAGAGCTGGGTCGCGCCGGGCAGCAGCCGGCGCAAACCCGGCTGCATCCGAAACGGCGCGCTCACCGCGGCGTCGAAATCGAACGAAGGATCAGACATGGAAAACGGGCACCCTGCGGGTGCCCTGTCCGTGTGACCCGCTATACGCGCCTCAAACGCGCTTCTTGTACTCGTGGGTGCGCGTGTCGATCTCGACCTTGTCGCCATCCCCGACGAACAGCGGCACCGAGATCTCGAATCCGGTGTCGGCCAGTCGAGCCGGCTTCATCACCTTGCCCGAGGTGTCGCCCTTCACTGCCGGCTCGGTGTGGATCACCCGCACCACCGTGGTGGGCAGCTCCACCGAAATCGCCTTGCCGTCGTAGAACACCACCTCGACCGGCATGTTGCCTTCGAGGTAGTTGATCGCGTCACCCATGTTCTCGGCCTCGACCTCGAACTGGTTGTAGTCGGCATCCATGAACACGTACATCGGGTCGGCGAAGTAGGTGTAGGTGCAGTCCTTCTTGTCGAGCACGATCGGATCCATCTTGTCGTCGGCCTTGAAGACGACCTCGGCCCCGCCGCCGTTGAGCAGGTTCTTCATCTTCATGCGCACGGTGGCGGCGTTGCGGCCACCACGGCTGTATTCGGTTTTCAGCACGACCATCGGGTCCTTGCCCTGCATGATCACGTTGCCGGCGCGGATTTCCTGAGCGAGTTTCATGGCACACCTTCGGGGTTGGCCTGCAGCGAGGCCTGGGGAGCCAACCTGCAACCTGCGCGGCCGGCTCGGGAACTCAACGATTCGGCGGCGGCCCTGAAAAGGGACATTGCCGCGGAGAGCCCGCCATTCTACCTTTTGGCGGCGGCAAAGCCGATCAGCCGGGCCGTCAGGTCGGACTGCCGCACCAGTTGTTCACGCCAGCCGAGCAGCGCCTTGCGCCAGGGTGCCGCCGCGGGCCATGGCGGCACAGCGGCGGCGGCGTTCGCGCCGGCATTCCACCAGGCAAACGCATCGGCCA